>Ga0302292_1000008_pt1 | contig 156925 bp, 101 predicted proteins | sample III_Fen_N2_1_FD_194553 | JGI IMG/M metagenome (GOLD analysis project Ga0302292, IMG submission 194553) | Peat permafrost microbial communities from Stordalen Mire near Abisko, Sweden - III_Fen_N2_1 | ecosystem: Environmental > Terrestrial > Soil > Wetlands > Permafrost | place: Sweden: Abisko...
AAAAATCTTCATGCCTCAATCAATGGCAAAGAAATATTAAAAGGGATAAACCTTGAAGTTAAAGCTGGCGAAGTTCATGCTATAATGGGTCCAAATGGTTCGGGTAAAAGCACCATGTCGTCGGTTATTGCTGGACGCGATGTGTATGATGTAACTGAAGGTGAAATTTGGTTTAACGACAAAAACATCATTGGCATGAGTCCCGAGGATAGAGCTTGCGAAGGAATATTTCTTTCGTTTCAATATCCTGTGGAAATTCCAGGTGTTAGCATTACCAATTTCATGAAATCGGCATTGGAAAGCAAACGCAAATATCTTGGACAAGAAGCTTTACAACCAGCAGAATTCTTAAAGTTGATGAAAGAAAAACGTCAGGTTGTAGAACTTGGTGATTCTTTGAGTAAACGAGCTGTGAACGAAGGTTTTTCGGGCGGAGAAAAGAAAAAGAACGAAATTTTCCAAATGGCAATGCTCGATCCTAAATTAGCTATTCTTGACGAAACCGATTCGGGACTTGATATTGATGCATTGAGAATTGTAGCAACGGGTGTAAATAAACTTAGAACCAAGCAAAACTCATTCTTGGTAATCACCCATTATCAACGTTTGTTAGACTATATTGTACCTGATGTTGTGCATATTTTATATAAAGGTCGCATAGTAAAAAGTGGTCCAAAAGAATTGGCTTTAGAACTCGAAGCAAAAGGCTACGATTGGATTAAACAAGAGGTTGGAGAATAAAACCCCAACCCCTTAAAAAGGGGCTATAACATTACACCATAATATATAATGCATTGCATTGATTAACTAGATCAAAATCGCCCAAACGTTAGAGAGGCTGTTAAAGCCCCTTTTAAAGGGGTTTGGGGTAAATAAAAGATTTAATATGATACCAGAAAAAAACATAAACGACAACCTTCTCGAAACACTGATTTCGCAAAACCCTGTCGTTCCTGCCGAGAAAGAAAAGTATCTCGATGAATATAAATCGCTTACCATTCAATCGAAAAAAGATGAAGAATGGAAATACACCGACATAGCAAGTGTTTATGAAAAGGCATATGTAAAAGCTTCGTCATTGGAAATTTCTAAAGAAGAAATTGATACTCTTTTACCAAAAACGAATGCTAAAATTCGTATTTGTTTTATAAACGGATATTTTTCGGCTAAGCTTTCGAATATATCTGTTCAAGGTTTATCGATAGAATCGTTAAAAGAAAGTTGCCGTCGCGAAGCTTGTGGATTTAATGCTACATACAATGCTACTCATATCAGCAAACGAGGTAAATTGGAACTTTTAAATACTGCTTTTGCCGAAGAAGGCGTAATTATTCGTGTTGCTCGAAATGTATCGATTAAAGAACCTATTGAATTGATTTTTCTTCATCAAGGCAAAGAAGCTTCAGTTTTACAAACTCGTAATATCATTGTTAGCGATTCAAATTCAAAAACACAATTCTTAGCATTCCATATTTCAGTAAACGAAAGCTCTCATTTCAATAATATTGCTACCGAAATTCATGTGAAAGAAAATGCTTGGGTAACATACAATCAAACCTATAACGACAGCGATCAAAATACCACATTTCATGCTATAGAAGTTTTACAAGAAGCAAATAGCACATTCGAGGCAAATTCATTTTTGATAAATGGAGGATTAGTTCGCAATAACATTCAAGTTACGCATAATGGCAAAGGTTGTCAAACCACATTAAACGGATTATATACACCAACAAAAAACGAAACAATAGATTCGTTTACCCATGTTGCTCACATGCATCCCGAATGTACCACAAACGAGTTATACAAAGGTGTAGCATCGGATACATCGACGGGAGTTTTTGTTGGGAAGATTTATGTTGCCAAAGATGCTCAAAAAACAGTTGCACGTCAATCGAACAAAAATATGTTGATATCGGCAGATGCAACGATTCATAGTAAACCACAATTAGAAATTTGGGCCGATGATGTAAGTTGTACTCATGGAAGTTCAATTGGCCAATTAAATGCCGATCAACTTTTTTATTGTCAATCGCGAGGAATAAATCGTGACCAAGCGGTGTTACTTTTGCTTCATGCTTTTGTTGCAGAGGTTATCGAAAAGCTCGAAAATGAAGCTTTTAAAGAATATCTGTTTGGGTTGATTTCGGGGAAAGAGAATTTTTAAGAAAACTTTAAAAAATATGTAGCTCGCCAAGGGGGCTTGACGATCTCACTTTATAAGAAACAGTTAAGCTTTGAGAATAAAAATTGGACATAAATGAATTTTGATTTAAAAACCATTCGCCAACAATTTCCAGCTCTACGCCAAAAAATACATGGTAAAGATTTGGTATATCTTGACAATAGCGCAACAACCTTGAAACCTCAAGTTGTTATTGATGCCATTTCGGAATATTATTCCACGATAAACAGTAATATTCATCGTGGAATCCATTATTTGAGTCAGCGATCAACAGAGCGATATGAACAAGCACGCGAAACGGTGGCACAATTCATTAATGCAAACGAATCGTACGAGGTAATATTTACCAAAGGAACTACCGATTCGGTTAATTTGGTGGCCTTTTCTTTTGGCGAAACATTTCTCGAAGAAGGTGATGAAATTATTGTTTCGGCAATGGAGCATCATTCTAATTTGGTGCCTTGGCAAATGGTTTGCGAACGAAAAAAATGTAAGCTCAAATTCATTCCGTTCAACAACGACGGAGTTCTCGATTTAGAAATATATAAAACACTCTTTACCGAACGCACTCGATTGGTTTCTGTAACTGCAGTTTCGAATTCTTTGGGAACGGTTAATCCGATTAAAGAAATCATCGATATTGCTCATTCGTTCAATGCCGTTATTATGATTGATGCAGCGCAAGCAATTCAACATATGGCAATAGATGTGGAAGCATTAGATTGCGATTTTCTTGCTTTTTCGGGACATAAAATTTATGGACCTACGGGCATTGGCGTCCTTTGGGGCAAAGAAGCATTGCTCGACAAGATGCAACCTTACCAAGGTGGTGGCGATATGATAGAAACCGTTACACTCGAAAAATCGAGTTACAATAAAATACCTTTTAAATTCGAAGCTGGAACAGCAAATTATGTCGATGCATATGGTTTGGCCGTTGCAATGGATTATGTGTCATCGATAGGAATTGATACAATTGCTCGTCACGAACATAGTTTGATGTTGCATGCAATGGAAAGACTGCAAGCAATTGACAATCTAACAATTTATGGTAATGCACCCATAAAATCGGGAGCTTTATCTTTCCTTTTCAATGGCGTACATCCTGCCGATGTAGGAATGATATTAGACAAACAAGGCATTGCCATCAGAACGGGAACCCATTGCACCGAACCTATTATGCAATATTATGGCATTACGGGCACAGCACGAGCATCGTTTGCTTTATATACTACAATTGAAGAAATAGATTTCTTTGCCGATACACTTATTAAGGTGGGAAGGATGTTTTAAATTGCCCTTTCAGTGCGAAAATTCAATTTTGTTTTATTTGTTACCCAAGGCATTGCCATTGGGCTAAATTAAGTTGCCAATCAATGGCTTTATTATTCCTTAACAAACCCTCCCGTTAACACAGCATAATCATTCGTTGTTGCTTTCACGATATAAAAGCCTTTTGCCAAATTAGTGACTGAAATTTGTGATTGTCCTTTGCTTTGTAAAACAACTAATCCAATGGAATTTATTATTTCGATTTGCGAAATCGTTGCTTTAGTTTCTAATGTAATATGGTCTTTTACTGGATTAGGATAGATTTTAATTACTTGCTTTTCTGAAATATTTTTTGTTAATACCGTATCAAAAATCCATGGCCAAGGTTCACAACCACACCAACCAAAAATAAACTCATCAGTTGTTCCAATAGATAATGCGTCTCCTATCACAATTTTTTTTATATAAATATCAAACTTCTTATCTATACCCGAATTTGCTTTTAAGCTATCGTTAATGTAAATGTTAAATTTACAAATTTTTGTTAAATCAAGCGGAATTGTGTCTATACCTCCTTTTCCAATGCTTGGTAATCCATTTGGCAAAAGTTTGCCTGAAATGCTATTTTTTCTACCATTATCAATTCCAAACCAAGATGTTGACCAACCATCAACAAGACCTAATACATTAGATTCTTTATTTAAATTTGTATCATTTACCCATGAAACGGTAATATCGTGGTAATTTGAATCTTTATAGATTTTCTTTCGTGGTGAATGAAAATTTGATTGACGTCCATTTGCGTCAGTTAAATCAAACCTAATATATGCAGAATCATCTAGTCCGTCAGCTTTATATGTTAATGTTAAAAATCGAGACCAAGGATCAGTTAAATCCAAAAAAACACCATATAAAGAATCTGTTTCGATAAATGGATTCCATATTGAGTTACTTATGTTATGATGCGGCCATTCGAAAAATAGAGATGTTAAATTATTCCCAACATGATTTGTATAATCAAATCCTAACTTTAATGCTTTTTCTTTAGCTTCCCATTTATAAGAAACAAAATCTGTCATTGAATCATTATCTGTTTGTATTCCCCAATTGGATTTATTTATATAATTTGTATCAGTTAAGTCGACAGTTAATACTAATGGTCTAGCTCTAACTCGAGTATTTACATTCCACATTACATTAACACTGTCTAAATGCGACGAGCTAGTAGTAAGTCCTTGTGTTTTAACTTGCGCTGATATAGAAAAACAAACGAAAAGTATAATTATCGAAAGTATAATTGTTCTCATTGTATTAGGATTTTGGAGGTCATGTTAGTCCAGTAAATGTAGCGTTTTTTTATATAATGCACAAAAACACAAAATTTTTGTAGGGATTTTCTATCTTTGTCGTCAACATAAGAGGGGTGCCTTGAAAGGCTGAGATCATACCCGTAGAACCTGATGCAGGTAATGCTGCCGAAGGGAATGCGTTTCGCGACTTTTCATTTACCCTTAATTTTATTATTATCACAGATGCTTCGACAGGCTCAGCATGACTTTCATTCGTCTTAGAATTATCGTCAGTCATCTTAAGCTTATTGAAGATTTTGTCAAAATGTTACACATGAAAGTACAAGTTAATAATAGCGAAATAATTGTAGAATCGAACGTATCAATTCGTTCGATTCTCGAAAAAACCAACTCTCCAACCGAAGGAGTTGCTTTTGCAGTAAACGATAGTGTTGTTCCTCGATCGCAATGGGAGAGCTTTGTTATTAAAGAAAACGACAATATTTTAATTATTAAAGCTGCACGTGGAGGTTGATAACAATCGCTTCAACTTTGCTCAGCGACCGACCTCGTTCCCTGAGCGGAGTCGAAGGAAACATCAAGATTAAGAACTCAAAACTATAAACTATAAAAATGGACTTTAAAAAAGTAACCAACGAACCAATTGTCGGTTCGCACAAAGTATATATCAAAGGTCAATTGCATAACATCAAAGTTGCAATGCGCGAAATTACTCTTTCCGACACCATCGATTCTTGTGGGAATGTTATTAAAAACGAACCTGTTACTGTTTACGATACTTCAGGACCATTTACCGATCCATCATTAGAAATCGATATTACCAAAGGAGTTCCCAACATTCGCGAAGAATGGATTCGTTCGCGTGGTGACGTTGAAGAACTTCCAACATTCAGCTCGGATTTTGCCAAAATTCGTCATGCGGACAAAAGCCTCGATGCTATGCGTTTCGAGCATGTTCGCACTCGTCCTTTACGTGCAAAAGAGGGTAAATGTGTGAGTCAGTTATGGTATGCTCGTCAAGGAATCATTACTCCTGAGATGGAATATGTTGCAATTCGCGAAAATCAACGATTGAATGAAGTTGCCGATCTTGGTTTTCAACATCCTGGCAAAAGTTTTGGTGCAAATACTCCAAAAACATTTATAACTCCTGAATTTGTTCGTAGCGAAATAGCTTTAGGTCGTGCGGTTTTACCAGCAAACATTAATCATCCCGAAACGGAACCAATGATTATTGGTCGTAATTTCTTGGTAAAAATAAATGCTAATATTGGTAATTCTCCAACAACATCAAGCATCGAAGACGAGGTAGAAAAATCTATTTGGGCAATTCGTTGGGGTTCGGATACGGTAATGGATTTATCGACTGGAGCCAATATTCATGAAACGCGCGAATGGATTATTCGCAACTCGCCAGTTCCAATTGGAACAGTGCCTTTGTATCAAGCATTAGAAAAATGTAAAGGTAAAGTTGAGGATTTAACTTGGGAATTGTATCGCGATACATTGATTGAACAATGCGAACAAGGAGTTGATTATTTTACCATTCACGCCGGATTACTTTGGAGCCATGTTCCATTAACTGCGCAACGTGTTACTGGAATAGTTTCGCGTGGTGGGGCAATTATGGGCAAATGGTGTTTAATTCATCATAAAGAAAACTTTACCAATACCCATTTTGCAGATATCTGCGACATCTTAGCTAAATACGATGTTGGTGTTTCTATTGGCGACGGACTTCGCCCAGGTTCTGGTGCCGATGCAAACGACGCTGCACAATTTGGCGAACTAAAAGAACTTGGTCGATTAACAAAAATTGCTTGGGATCGTCATGTACAGGTTATTATCGAAGGTCCAGGACATGTGCCAATGCAATTGATTAAGGAAAACATGGACAAGCAATTGGAATTCTGCAACGAAGCACCATTCTATACTTTAGGCCCATTGGTTACCGATATTGCTCCAGGTTACGACCATATAACTGCTGCTATTGGTGGAGCAATGATAGGATGGTACGGTGCAGCAATGTTGTGTTATGTTACCGAAAAAGAACATCTTGGATTACCCGATAAAGAAGACGTAAAACGTGGTGTCGTTACTTTTAAACTTGCCGCTCATGCTGCCGATTTGGCTAAAGGACATCCGGGAGCTCAATATCGTGATAATGCAATGAGTAAAGCTCGTTTCGAATTTCGTTGGAGAGACCAATTCCATTTAGCTTTAGATCCTGAAACTGCAATAAAATATCACGATAAAACATTGCCCGACGAAGGTTATAAAGCAACGCATTTCTGCTCAATGTGTGGCGAACATTTTTGTTCTATGAAATCGAGCCACGAACTTCGTGCAATGGCAAAAGAATTAGATGCCAAAACTCAAGAATTTAAAGAAAAAGGTGGAGAAATTTATGTGTAATTTATATTGACGATTTGTGTGGAATTTATAGAGCCATAGCATGCTACGGCTCTACCGATGCGAATTCGAGAATATTTCAATATTTAAAACCAACAGGATTTCTTTCTTGTTGGTTTTCTTTTTTAGAAATAGTTCGAAAAATCATGTCACGTTTTCATACATTCGTAGTTATATACTAAAACGAGTTTTACATGCTCTTTACGATAGGCAAAAAACATACTGAAGAACAGCAGCTTAAAGGTTGTCAGAAACGAGACGACAAGATTCGCGGCGAGACCTATAAAACATGGGCTCCATACATGAAAGCCGTTTGTTTGCGCTATGTTGCCGATGCCGAACTGGCCGAAGATATTATGCAAGATGCATTCATAAAAATATTTAGTTCGGTCGATAAACTCGAGTGGAAAGGTGACGGAAGCTTTAAAGCTTGGATGGTTCGAATAATGGTAAATAGCAGTATCGATTTTCTGAAAAAAGAAAAAAGACTGGTTACCGTTTCGATCGATTATTTGGAAGAAATTTCGAACGATGAAGAACAAGATGATGAAACATCGTTGTTTGGAATGGTAAAACAACAAGGATTAGGGAAAGACGAATTGATGGCAATGCTGGAATCGTTGCCCGAATCGAACCGATTAGTTTTTAATCTTTACGCTATAGAACAATTGAAACACAAAGAAATAGCCGAAGTACTTGGCATTGCGGAAGAAGCTTCGAGAGCCCGGTTGAAAAGAGCTCGGATACAATTAAAAGAAAAATTAGCTATACGATGTCATTACATACAAAAAGCACAATTAGTATGAATACCAACGAATCACATAAAATAGACGAATTGTTTCGCAACGAACTGAGCGATTATACTGTTCCCGTAACTTTAACGGCTGTACCGTTGCTTGCCGTTGCTGCAAAAAAGGGACTTTTCTATAAAATAGCAACTTTACTTAAGGTAAATACCTTTACACTTGTTGCTGGAACAGCTACTGTAACGTCTGTTGCGACTGTTGTAACGGTTAAAATTATTGAACACTATCAAAAGAAACATGTTGCTGCTGTTCAACAAACAAATACTTTGGTAAAATCAAAAGTAATACCTCAACAACTTTTTGCCGATACCCTAAAAACAAGTTCACAAGCGACATTGAATGCTGCGGCTGTAGAATTACAATCACAAAACACAGAAAGACAAAGTCAAGCGACGAAAACTATTTCAATTTCAAAAAAGGACAAAAAGGAAGCAATAAAAACGATAGAAACAGTTTCTCAAACGCAACCGACCTCAACTATTCAGCAAACACAAACGGTAAATGTTGCTCCCACATCTATTGCGAAAAATGAAACAGTTTCCACAACAGCAAAAGATTCTGTTCAAAAAGCAACTTCTGCTCGTAAAGTTGTCTATGTAAAACAAAAACCTGTGGTTGTGCAAGATACCATAGTGAAGGTCATTAAAAAAGTAAGACCGAAAAAAGAATAATGTCACGTTTCGAGAAAAACGAGTTATAAAGAGAAAACAAATAATTAAACGAGTAAAACCCTAAAATTATGAAAAGAATAATTCTATTTGCATTACTAGTTGTTAGTTCATTCGTAATGCGAGCACAAAGTAACTTCGTCGTTACTAATTTCGATTCCAATAACAGTATTTCATTAGCATCATGGATTACTGATGCTTGGTCTTCAACTACAACCGATCCAATTAATGCATCGAATAAAGTTGGATATTTTAATGGCGATAATGCAACATCAAACCTATCGACAAAAGGGACATTTACCGCTGCACATCAGCCAACATTTATAAATGCTTTGTTAGTTCAAGGTGCTGTTTTAAAATGTCGAGTATATATTAAATCGGGAACATTTGCTACCGCCGAAAAGATAAAAATTGTATTTGCACAAAATGCTTTAGCAAATGCAGGAAGTTATTACGATCCTAATCAAATTCAATTTTTGCTTTCGCCTTCAGCTAGCGATTCATGGATTACCATCACAATGCCAATTACTGGTGTAAACAATAAGTTATACGATTTTGTACAAATAGGTACGACAAACACAACATCAACAAATGCTGAATTTTATATTGATGATATAGAAATAGCAACTGCTCCAGCAGCATTTAGTTTCGAACGTGCATATTGCTCGACAGATGGAAAGCAAATTATGCTTAAATGCAATCACTCGATTGTTCCTACAACAGATTTTACAGGTTTAAGTCTTTTTGCTGATGGAAATTCATTGCCAATAAAATCAGTTTCTGTTGATAATACTGACAAAAATCTCCTTGCAATTTCATTAGTAGATTCGGTTTTAGCTACAAATGCAATAACAGCATCATATTCTAATGGTTCAATTCAAGATTCATCAGGAATTTCTCTAAAGTCATTTAGCGATACTTTAGTTGCTAATCTTGTAGGTATAACAATTATTAAAAAATGGCGTGACGATTTCAATAATCCAACCGACAATATCACTAAAAATATTGGAGCTACAAATCCACCTTTTACATCGCTTACCGAAACAGCAACTGGCGATGGTATTTATTCTGTTACAATGGATGGTTCCGTTAGTTGGAATTCTATGTTAATTACAACCTTCGGAACTGGACTAACCGACCCAAAACAAGTAATCGATTTAACTGGTCACGAAAATATTAAATTCCGTTATAGAATGGTAGGAAACTCAGCAAGTACAATCTGTTCTTTGCGAGTTGATTTGAAAGATAAAACAACTGGTCGTACGAGCGATCAAATGGCATTTATACCATTAACAGTTTCTCCTACTTGGGTTGATGTAACCGTTAATGTAAGTAAAACATTAAGAAATCTGTATGGGCCAATAACTGGTTTCGTTGACAAAGGAACGATTTATCAAACGAGCTTATATTTTATACAAAAAGAAGGATTTTCATCGAATAATTATAATCCTACAAATTTTAAAGGAACCATTGAATTCGATTATATCGAAATTGGAGCAGATGATGCGCCAGCAGTTGAATCGATAAAAACCGTAACCTGTATTGCAGGAACTTTGTCTAGTTTACTGACGAAAGAAGAAAAAAATGCAAACGTAAGTTTAACATTACAAGGAACTATCGATGCTCGCGATTTTAAAACAATGCGCGATAGTTTGCCTAATTTACAAAACCTCGATTTAAGCGGAGCTACAATTATCGCATACTCTGGTTTCAAAGGTACCGACAGTTCTGCATATTCAAATAGTACGAATTATCCTGCAAATGCAATTCCAAGATATGCTTTCTCGAATCAAAACAATATGACGGGAAAGCCAGGGTTAAAATCGATATTGTTTCCAACGTCATTAACAGCTATTGGAGCTGAGGCTTTTATGTTTTGTTCTGGATTACAATCAATCTCTATTCCTGCAACAATTACTTCAATTGGTCAAGTTCCTTTTGGCGGTTGTTCTGCCTCAATAAATGTTAGCACGTCAAATCTTTATTATTCAAGTATCGATGGTGTTTTATATAGTAAAGCACAAGATACTTTAATAAATTGTCCGATATCGAAGATTGGAAGTTTTGTCATTCCGTCGACGGTTAAAAGTCTTGCATGGAGTTCCTTCCTTAATTGTTCTGGATTAAATTCGGTTACAATTCCAAATTCTGTAATTGACATTCAAAATTGGGCATTTGCCTATTGTAACGGATTAACAGCTATTTATGTTCAAAAACCAATCCCATTGGATTTACCAAATTCATCAACTGCTTTTATTGGTGTAGACACAAATCTTTGTTATTTAACTGTGCCAACTGGTTCGAAAACAGCGTATCAAACTGCTAATGTGTGGAAATCATTTAAGCAAATAATTGAAAAGACTCAAAACTATAACACAAGCTATGTTATTACTGATTTTGATTCACAAAAAAATATTTCCTTAGCATCTTGGATTATAAGTGCATGGTCACAAACCGAAATCGATCCAGTAAATCCAATAAATACTGTTGGCCATTTTAAAGGAGACAATAAAACGCCGTATTTAAGCACAAAAGCAACATATAGTACAGTAAATAAACCATTATTTATGAATGCTTTGGGTGCTACAGGAGCTGTTTTTAAATGTAGAATGTATCTTAAGTCAGGCACATTGGCGGCTGGCGAGAAATTATATTTATTCTTTGCTCATAATAGTTTAGCAAATGCAGGTAGTTATTACGATCCTAATCAAATAAAAGTTGATATAACTCCTAATCAATCAGATGCGTGGTATGACATAATCGTACCTATTTCTGGCGTTTCTGACCAGTTATATGATTTCGTACAAATAGGAACTTCAAGTACGACAACAACAAATGCTGAGTTTTATATTGATGATATTGAATTGGGAAATATTCCATCGTTTACCAAAAATAGAGGATATAGTTCGATTGATGGTAAATCGATTACATTCGTTTTTAATAATACAATAGATAAAACTTCCGATTTTTCTGGATTAAATATCTCTGTTGATGGTCTTCCGGTGAATATTAGTTCAATAAATACAGATAAGAATATTCTTACCATAAATGTAAGCGATACGATAAAGGCTGGGAAAAGCATAAAGGCATCATATTCATCAGGAAATATTAAAGATAGTTCTGGACTTTTTCTTCAATCATTTACCGCTACTGTTATTAATTATTATGGGATTACTCGATTATTTGGTTGGTCTGATGATTTTAACACGGCAAACGATGCTAAACTTAATGATTTAACTTTAGGTACGTCATTTACTGCGATCGAAGATATAACAGGAACAGGGAAATATCAATTAACTGGAAAAGCTACTACTGTAAAATGGGATCCAATTTTACTTAACGTCGACAAACAAAATGGAAAACAAGTTCTCGATTTAACAGGACACGAAACCGTTACTATTCGTTATAAAGTTCCATCTGCAGTAAGTACTACATTATATCTTCGTATAACCTGTAAGGATTTTGTAAACCAACGAGTAAGCGATGGTATGGCATTTATTGCCTTGCCATTTACATCGGGATCAGCAACATGGACAACAAAAACGATTGATTTAAGCAAGACTTTTATTCAGCAATATGATGTAGCAGGAGCTCTTATAACTCCGCCCTTAATTGTCGATAGGTCTAATATTCAACAACTATCTTTTAATTTTATACAAAATGAAGGAACGGCAACAAATAATTATATTCCTACTATATTTAATGGAGTAATCGATTTAGACTATATTTATGTTGGGGATACATCGTCTGTTGTTCCTGCTCCACAAATAACTTCAACAACCGATATATGCAACAGCCGCGCTTTTTGTTCTGCAGTCGATTCGGCTAAGGGTGGAACTGTTCGTTGGTATGCAGATCAAGCTTGTACTACACTTCTTGCAACAGGCAATTCCTTTTGGTATGTTCCTGTAACTACCTTACTTGCTACATACAATATCTATGCAACCAGAACAATTGCATCATATACAAGTACAATTGCAGTCTCAACGGTAACGATAGCAAGCAAACCTACCATTGCAATGCCACCACCACAAGACACTATAGTTGTGCCACTTTATAGGCAATCAATAGTTTTAAACAATGGAGATCAAAATACAAAATGGACAGTAAGTAATCTACCTGTTGATTCAGGATCTCAGTATACTTTTGCATTTCCTAATAGAGCCAATAGAAAAAACTCTGATACCGTTTATACAATTATAGCTCAAGGTCAGGTGCTTTGTAATAGTTACGAAAGAGTATACCCTGTAAAGGTTATTAACTATTTGCCTTTTGTAAATCCACCAGTTGATACTTCAATTTATATTCAACTTGCTGACACATTTGATGTGGCATCATTACATGGAATAGCAGGTAATGGAATAAGTTATGGAAGTCCTAATATTACAAGCCAATCGAATAATATAATTGACACCGTTAAACACTATATATTCGATCCAAATACATACAACACGAAGTATGCTTCTTTAGGTGGTGGTGTATATACTATTTATATACTTAAAGCTTTAAAGGTAGGTATCGATACACTCGTTTGGTCTAATCAATCAATTCTTATCATTCATATTGGCGATACAGTAAAACCACCTGTAGTTTGCTCAAACATGATAGCTTTACTACCACAAGACACGATTGTTGTGCCAATGTATAAACAATCGGTTGTGCTTACAGCACCTTCACAAGCAAACATGTATTGGAAAACTAGTTCTGGTTTAGTAGTTGATACTGCCGCAAGCTATTCCTTTACACTTGGTAAAAAGGATACAACGTATATTGTAAAAGCGTTCAATATTGTGCCGGGTTGTCCATCAACTGAAATTGTTGAATATCCTGTTAAAGTTAGTGGTTATCTTCCTTTCCTAAACACCACCGATACCACCATTACAATGAAACTTGGGGATTCGGTTGATGTTGCATTTTTTGATAATGCAAGTTATGCAATGAACTGGAGTATAGCTAGTGAATCAAATAAACAGGCTATCGATACCGTACATACCTACACAATGATTCCTCCACCAATGATCGTTGGAGCAGGTGAAAAAAATATCTACACGCTTAAAGCTCTAAAAGCTGGCGTTGATACTTTAGTCTGGAATCAACGTACCTTAAATGCGATAACAGGAACGAAACGAATTATCATTCATAGTGCTGATACAGCTTGTCCAAAATATAAATCTGAACCAGTTCGTGAAGTTTTTGTTCCGGCTACTGCAAATTCGTTTAAAATAAATGGGTTAAAGAATTTAGATTGGTATAAAAGTTCAAATGTAACTGCGACAAAAACACTAATTGATACCGGATCGACCATTACAGTGGTAATTCCTAAATCGGATACAAGCTTCATTATTTGGGCTGATCCCAAAACGAGCAAAACATGTCCATATCCTTATGTTCCATTTGCCATTAGAGTTTTAAATGATGCTCCATTATTAAATAGTAGTGATGAGATTTATATAAAACTGGGTGACAGTATTGTACTTTCTAATCTTATATATAACGATGCAAATCCTGATATGTCATTTTTCATAAAAAGTGAATCTTTACAAGGAGCTATCGATACATCTGCAAAATGGACATATACTCCATGCGATGAATTGGAGGTAAATTCGTTAAACGATTCCGTTTCAATAATAAATTCAAGTGTAGGATGTGGTGTAACAGGAATCTATTCACTAAAGGCTATGAAAGTTGGGATTGATACATTAGTTTATAGAAATAATATACTTACACGAACAATTATAATTCATATTGGAAATCCATGTAACAAATATCCACCAAATCCTATTGTTCAAAGCAATTTTTACTTTAACCCAAGCGATGCTCAAATATTACAAGCAACAGTTGCTACTAATTGTGAATTACAATGGGAATTAATTTCAAAAACAATTTCAGGATTAACTTATTTTATTGATATAAATGGGATTTATCCTTCTGGAAGTCCATACCAGATTCATCTAGATACAATTGGGTCTTACAATTATACTGTTTGGTCAACAGACCAAGGAACTGGTTGTCGTTCTTCAACTATGACTACAATTAATATCATGGATCCAGCTCTTCCTTCAATTGCAGGCACAGTTCAAGCCAATGGAAAAGCGTTTAGCGATGGTATTATCCAATTATTCAAACAAAAAGGAACAAGCTACACCGCCGTTTCAACGCAAAACATCAATGCCGATGGTTCGTTCAATTTCAAATGGCTTGATGCTACAAATTATTTGATTCGTGCATTACCAAACGATTTACAATCGGTGTATTTACCAAGCTATTATGTGAATTCGAGCGATTGGCAAACGGCAAATGTGATAAATCTAAAAGGTAAAATTATTGGATTACACCTCAATTTAGTTGAAAGCCAAGTATTATCTACGGGAACAGGTTCAATTTCAGGATCAGTTGCTGTTGCAGATACAAATTTTGCAAGTCCATTAAAGACCTTTGTGCCAATAAAAATGTCGATTTTAGTAATGCAAAATGGTAATATTGTAGCTTATGCATTAACTGATGCAAATGGAAATTACAAGGTTGATAATCTGCCCGATGGAACCTACGATATTTTTGTTGAAGCACCAGGTTATGCAAAATTTGCTAAAACGGTTAGTATTTCTGGAGGAACTCAAGCATCTGTCGATTTCACTCTGAAAAATGGAGTTATTGAAACATCAGCTCCAGTTGAAACAGTCAAAGATGAGATGCTTTATCCAAATCCTGCAAGTGAAAGAATTACACTACAAACCGATAAAGAAATCCTATCGACAGAAGTGATAAACTCTGAAGGTCTAATCGTTACAACGGGAATAGGTAATGAGAAACAGATAAACGTTTCGCAACTTCCAGCAGGAGTTTACACGGTGAAAATGATTACGAAAACCGAAATTTTGACCATACGATTTATCAAACAATAAAAGGGAACTGAGAAGCTCAAAAAATGTGTAGAAAAGCCGGTATCTTAATTGATATCGGCTTTTCTTTTGAACTATTTTTGAATACATTTGTTCAAATTAAAAAGAGAATATGCGTCAACGCAAAGTTGTAGGTTTTTGTTTATTTGTAATTTTGGGATTACTCCAATCGTTTTGTGGGCAAGCTCAATCAATGACATCGCCCGATAACATTTTACAAGAAGCTTTCGATACCGTATATATTGCTCCCGATACCATTAAATCGACAAGAGTTGACACCGTTTTCGAATATATCGAAGAAGCTACAACGCCTCGTGTTATAAAGAAACGTCCAGCAATTGCTATGATGTTTGGACCTCAGGCAGGTGTTGGTATTTCGAGAATGTATCCAATGTACAATAAAACATCAGTTACTGGAATGGCTGGTTTTAGTGGAACTTTTCTGTATAATAAATGGTTTGCACAGTTCAATGTATCGGCCTCAAGTGCTGAAAATGCCAGCATTCACTATTCACGCCATTACACCAATTACCATCATTGGACAGACACCATAAAAACAGTGCTCGATGAATATTCAGAAATCATTGGAAAAGATACCGTTCGCACACAGGTAATAAAACGAACAATTCTCCCTAAAACAGATACGCTCCTATCCGATTCAACTTTTTCGCATAAAAATAGCTATTGGCAAATGCAAATCCCCATTGAGTTTGGTTATGTTTACAAAACTCGAAAAACATGGATAGGATTTGGTGTTGGACCAAGTTTAAGATTGCTTTTCGCAAATTTATCGAATAAAGTAATCATTGCTGATAGCTCCTTTGTCGCTGAAAAAAGCTATTTCAAGAAAATGTCGATTGATTTTTCGGGAGAATTATTTATAAAACAGAAAATGTCAAAACATCTTTGGACTACAGCTACTATCTCTGGTAGTTGGTCTTTTCAGTCTCATTATCGGAACTATACAACGCAATATTTCCAACCAAGTTTATTTTTGTCTCTAGGAATAGAATATTTTTTAAAGCTGTAAAAGGTTTTGAATTAACTTTGGCAAAGTTTTTGGTAAGCCAAAACGACATTATTTAAACTATCAAATATGAAAAAAATAGCTACCATTATTCTGATTTTGTTTTTTGCAAATTCATTTGCTCAAACAACAACGACAAAAAAACCAGTTGCGAAACCTACTACATCAACAGTTAAGACAGGCAACAAACCAACGGTTACAACAAAACCGAAACCTACTTCAACAACGAGATCGGCAACATCGACGAAACCTGTAGCAGCAAAACCTGCAACACAACAAGCTCGCCCAGTTGAGCCAGTTCAACAACCTAAACCAGCGCCAGTTCAGCCTGCGCCCCAACCTGCTCCAAAACCAGTAACGCCACAACCAGCACCACAAGTACAATCAAAACAAACTCCAGCACAGGTTTCAACTTCAAAAATCGAATCAATCTGGATTGGTGGAAGTGTTGGTGGTGGTTTAGCATTAAGTACAAATATTGTTAATTCGGGTGCTGTTTTTCCAGCCAATCTCGAACTGTTGTTTCAAACACGCCATCATCGTTGTGGTATTGGTTTTGCTAATGAATTATATATCACTCCCGAATCGCTTACTCGCCTACTTTTTGGTGATGCTCCCGTTGTAAAAAAATTGTATTTTGGATATGAATTATTCCTATTTAGAAATTTTCCTGTAAACCTTGGTTTTAGTAGCCATTTTGGATTTTTTGGAACGGGTGGAACGAACTCAAAAGCGGCTCAAGTAGAAACAGCAAATGGTACTGAAAGCGGACGTGGTGGATTATTTGGAAATATTGGAGCCGTTTTAGAACTTGGTGCTCGTCCTTTCTATTTCTTTGTTCGTCCATCAATTGAATATAAATCGTGGAGCGGTTGGCATAAAGAAATTATTGCTACCGGATCGATTGGTATTCGTCTCAAATTCTTGACAGATTATGAAATTCAACGACGAGCTGATAGAAAAAATGATAGAGATCATAAATATTAAAAAATGTTACAAGTTAGGAGTTATAAATTATCAGGAAACTAAAAGTAATTCCTACTTTTGTGCCGTAAATAAAGAAAAAGTATAATTATGGAAACGGTAGTAAGTGGCATTCGTCCAACAGGAAATCTTCATTTGGGCAATTATTTCGGAATGGTAAAAAATTCGGTACAAATGCAATATGAAAATCGTTGTTTCTTTTTTATTGCCGATTATCATTCCCTTACAACACATCCAAATCCTGCCGATTTACATGGAAGAGTTCATCAAGTTTTGGCCGAATATCTTGCATGTGGAATCGATCCCGAAGTTGCAACACTCTACTTACAAAGTGATGTTCCGCAAACAGCTGAACTCTATTTGTTTCTGAATATGAGTGCATATTTAGGCGAACTGGAACGGACCGCTTCGTTTAAAGAAAAAGCACGTTCGCAAACAGAAAATATTAATGCTGGTTTATTAACCTATCCAGTTTTAATGGCTGCCGATATAATTATTCATAGAGCAACTCGCGTTCCCGTTGGTAAAGATCAAGTACAACATTTAGAAATGACTCGCAACTTTGCAAATCGTTTCAACAATCTATACAAAAACGAATATTTCCCCGAACCACAAGTGTATGTATTTACCAAAGATGCAATTAAAATCCCAGGATTAGATGGTAGCGGTAAAATGGGAAAATCGGAAGGTAACGGAATTTACTTAGTTGATACCGATGATCAAATTCGCAAAAAGGTAATGAAAGCGGTTACGGATATTAGCCCAGTTGAGCCAAATTCTCCAATGCCAGAATCGATTCAAAATATTTTCACCCTGATGGATGTGGTTTCGAAACCCGATACCATTTCGTTCTTCAAAGAAAAATTCAACGATTGTAGCATTCGCTATGGCGATTTGAAAAAACAATTGGCCGAAGATATTATCCTTTCGGTAAGCCCCGTTCGTGAAAAGATAAAAGACATTTATGATAATACCGATTATCTTCGAAAAGTGGTGGAACAAGGCAAAGAAAAAGCACACGAAAGTGCAAATAAAACGATAAAAGAAGTTAGAGAAATTATCGGTTTTAAACCATTTTAATTTTTATACAATAATGTAGAAAAGCCCAATAATCTTTTGATTATTGGGCTTTTTTGTTAGAAATGAACGTTTAAAGCAAGATTACCAAGAAGAGAAAGATCTCTTCCTGAGTTTGTTTTAGTTGTTTCAATAGTTTTGCCCAAAATTAAAGCACTTTCTTTTTGGGTTGTATACATCTGATATATATCGTAATATATATCTGTTGATAGAGAAATATTGGGAATAATATAATATGAAATACCAATAAATGGACGTAATCCCCATTTAGTTTCTTTCGATTTTTCTTCTATTTTGGACGAATTACTATTGGGAGAATATTTAGAGGTTGCATTGGATTGAGCGATGAAGAAATCGCTACCTAAAAACACTTCCCATTTTCGTAATCGCTTATTTAACTCATATCCAACTGAGCCATTTATACCAAAAGTTGTAAAACTCTTGATGTTTGCAAGTGGCATTATATTGTAATCCTTTGCAAAATTATAAAACATAAGCTTTGATCGTATTGCTGCTTTTGCAAAATGATATGAATATCCCAAACCATATATTGGAAAATTTTCACCAAAATAAATGATATTTTTATTTGATTTCAATAATGTGTCATTGGGAGAACGTAACGTCATATTCAAATTACGTAACGAATCATTTGGATTTCCGTAATTTACATTTTTACTATCTCTACTTATTGATAAAGAAATTTCATTCGTTTTTGTTTTAAATCGCTGAATTAATTTAAGAGAATCTTGAGCTTGAAGATTTGAAGACAATAGAATTCCAACCAAGCAAAATGCTTGAATAACTTTGATGTTTTTCATAAATTAGTGTTTTGATTAGTATTATATAACTATTTACTCTCGAAAGTCAATATAATACGGAATATGTTTTCTAATATTGTAATTGATATAAGAATAATATTGATTTGTTAATGATGGTAGTTAATGAGTGAAACGGAATTACTAAATAGTGTCCGATTACTAGACAAAAAAGCTTTCGATACATTGTTTCGAATGTATTACAAACAACTATGTACATTTAGCTATAATATGCTTCGAGATAAAACCTTAGCCGAAGAAATTGTTCAAGAGTTTTTTATTGCAATTTGGGAGCAACCACCACTGGTTGCCGATTCTGTAAAGTCGTATTTCTACAAAGCTATTTATAATCGCACTCTCAATCACATCGAAAAAGCTAAAACTCGATTAAAAAACGAGGAAAGATTTTCTATTGAAAATGAACAAAAATGTGAGTTGGAAGACGATGATTTAGAACTTCAAAACAGGATTCAAAATGCTATTCAAGAACTTCCAGAAAAATGCAAAGAAATTTTTGTATTGTGCAAATACAATGAAATGTCGTATTCACAAGTTTCAGAAATGCTATCTATTTCACCAAAAACAGTTGAAAATCAGATGGGAATCGCACTGAAAAAACTGCGAGAACGCTTGTTGCCATTCATAAAAGGGAAAACGTAATATTATTTACTAACAATAATGTTCAAATGTTTGGGGGTAAACAGTAATTGTTCCGGTCATACATTTGAAACCAGGCAAAATGTTTCGATAATAATTTTAAAAATAATACAGTGAACCAAGAGCTACCATACGAAATCATTGCCCGCATCTTAAGCGGAGAGGCTACCGCTCAAGAACGGAATGATTTAGAATTGTGGAAACAAGCATCGCCCGAGAACTTAGAAGCATTCAATCAGATGATGTTTCTTTGGGAAAATACCTCGGCAATGCAATTTGAACCCAATACAGAAAAAGCGCTCGATGCTGTTTCTGAAAAATTGAGCTATAAAAAACGCAAACTATTTTCAACAAGAACATTGTTGCAAATTGCAGCTATACTTGTGGTCTTAATTGCATCGGGTATGTATTTAAAATATGCATTTACTCCAGTGCAATACAAAACGTTCCAAACAAGCATAAACGAAAAGAAAACAATTATGCTTGAAGATGGAACTTCTGTTTCGCTAAATGCTAATAGTACCTTAACATTTCCCGAACATTTCGACGATTCTATTCGTGCAGTTACACTCGAAGGTGAAGCGTATTTCGATGTTCATCATAATCCGAAACAACCTTTTATCATCACGGCGGGAGAATCACAAACTCGAGTATTGGGTACAGCCTTTATTGTTCGTGCAAGAAAGGCTGAACACGAAATTTCAGTTAGCGTACATCGTGGAAAAGTTGCTTTCTCGAAAGCCAATAAAAAGGTTATTTTAACTATGGGTGAGAAAGGCATTTTAGACAAAAAAGCTGGAACCATAATTGAAAAAGAGAATGATAATCTAAATGATCTTGCATGGCAAACAGGAATGTTAACCTTTGTTGGAACGCCATTAAAATCTGTTGCTGCACAAATTTCCGAATATTATAATATAAAAATCAGAATTGCAAAACCAGAATTGCAAACCGTAAAATTTTCCGGCCAATTTTATGACAAAAAAATTGATGAAGTACTTAAAACCATCGAATTGGCTACGGGAAATGAGTTTATAAAAATTGGGAATGGGTATACATTGAAGTAATATGAAATCAATTTTCTACATAGCACTTTGCATCGTTTTGCCATTCCACGGATTGGCTCAACAGCTTGTGTTATCAACGAAAATCAATCTTACTATTTCGCATTCGTCAATGAATGATGCCATTAAACAAATTGCAAATAAAACGGGCGTTTCTTTCTCATTTACTAACGATATTTTTACAGAAAATCAGACAGTTACTTACAAAAAAAATGAAGCAACATTAGAAACTATTTTGAACGATGTTTTTCTTCCAAACCATATCGAATGGTTAGTATACCAAAACAGTATAATTCTTCGAAAAGAGAAATTTTTAAAAAGCGAATATCACCTAAAGGGGAAAGTTGTAGAAGCCCGAAACAATAAGGGAATTTCTTTTGTTTCGCTTGCGCTCATCAAACAAAATCAAGGTGTGCTTTGTAACGAAAATGGGTTCTTTGAAATGAGCGTTTTAGAAAATGATATTACTGATTCTGTAGAAATATCGTCGGTAGGTTTTATTCGTCAACGCATAGCGATTAAGGAATTGTTACAATCAGCACAAACCATCATTTCGTTACAAGAAAAAATCGAAACCATCGATCCAGTTGTAGTTTGTGCTCGCGATTATAAAACCGAAACCTTGGGCAACGATGCATTTTTCCCAATGGGAACTTTGTATCTCGATACTCATGGACAGCAAACGGCTTTATTTATCGAAAATAAGAAAGAACGTTCGGGCGAAATTAATAATGTATCGTTTTATATTTCAAAAAAAGGGAATGCCCAAGCTCCTTTTCGAGTTCATATTTATAAACTCGACAGTCTAATACATAAACCAGGCGACGATTTATTGAACGAATCGTTTGTTGTAAAACCTAATATTGAAAGTGGCTGGTGCACCGTTGATGTTTCAAAATGTCATATTCGGATACCTGCAAATGGATTTTTTGTCGCAATCGAAGGCGTGTATCCATCGGTATTTATTGACCAGAAAGATACCACAACAAGCTTTGCCAATGATAGCGAAAGCGACGATTTCGACGATACGCCTTCAATAGTTTCTTATGGTCAAAAGATTGGCTATAGCAAAAATCGAAAGGGGAAAAGCAATACTTGGCATTATTCATTATCGCACACTTGGTTTCAACTTCGAAAAAATAATTTTGCGGTGATGATTACAGCCGATATTCGCTATTTAAAAAAACGAAAAGCAGGTAAAACGAACGATTAAAAATATCGCTATGAAGATTTTACAATACATATTAGCATCCTTATTCTTTCTCATTTTGGGAAATGTTGGATTTGCACAATGCAACGAAAAGCTTGTAGAAGAAGCTGCTGCGAAATCGGGCTCAAATGCAATTTTTATGCGCGAATTTCGAGTTCATTTATCGGAAGGAACAATTAAAAACCCAGCACCGTTGAAAAAGATTTCGGTGATGTTGAATAAAAATGTTGTGTATCGCTTTACCGTTGCCGATTCGAAAGAGTATAATGGTCGAATGTTTTTACAATTATTCAATAAAGGAGAACTGTTGGGAAGCACTTTCGACATTATTCAAAAACAAGAAAAGCCATGGTTCGATTATCGTTGCCCGAAAACGGGAAGTTACCAAGTTTTACTTTCGTTTCTTAATGGTTTAGAAGGTTGTGGAGCAGGAGTAATGTCAATGGTAATGACTGATTCGTTAAGCACCATCGATCCTTCGGTAAAGAAGATAGACGGTAAAGACAATGTCCTTTATCTTGGAATTGATAACGAATTAGGAATAGCATCCGACGAAATTCAAGATGGACGTTTAGATGTTCGCATTTCACAAGGAATTATTAGCGGACAAAATGGAAAATATATTGCAAAGCCCGAAAAGATTGGGAAAGCAACGGTTTTAGTTACCGTTTTTGATAAAAATAATATTAAAAAATCGGTCGATTCAATTGTTTTTTCTGTGAAAGAAATTTCTTTACCCGATGTTGAACTTTATGGAAAAACAGGTGGTTTTATGGCTAAAACAGCAATTCCAAATCTCAAGAAATTAGAACTTAGTTACGATATAGATGTTACTGGTTCGCCTTACGAAATTATAGGATTTTCAATTCAAAAAAGCAGGTTCGATGTTCAAAGCCTCACATCGGACAATGCTTTCTTAACAACTCGTCAGATTCAGTTTCTGCAGACACTGCAATCGGGCGAAACATTTCTTGTTACCCATATCCTTGTAAAAGGAGTCGACAACAAAGTTTACGAACTCGATTCACTTGGTTTTATAGTGGATTGATAATTTACCGAAACGTTTTTGCCTGGTTTCGGAAAAATTAGTTCTTAACCTTTAAAATTTACAATTATGAAAACTATCAGATTTTCATTCATTGCATTGCTATGTCTTATGGCAATCGAGGTTTTTGCACAAGAATGTACCATAACCGGTCAAATTTTTGATGCTGAAACCAAAGAATCTATTCCCGGAGTTCCTGTTATTATAAAAGGAACAACGAAAGGTGTTACTTCCGATTTGGATGGATTATTTACCATTAAAACTAAAATTGGTGATCATTTATTTGTTAAATATTTAAGTTACGATCCACAAGAAATTACCGTAACCGAAAATTTAGTTTCAATGGATTTACAGAAGTCTAAAAAGTTATTTGCCATCTTTTTAAAGACTTCTATAACTCAAATAGAAGAAGCTGTAGTAAAAGGATATACAAAAGAAAAACCGTCAAACTCAACAGAATCGTTTAGCGTTTTAGGTGAGAAAGCATTTAAAAATGCTATTGGAGATAATATTGATAAAGCACTTCAAGGAAATGCGGGAATTTCTGTTACATCTAATGGTGCTCCCGGTTCTGGCTCTCAGGTGGTTATTAGAGGAATGGGTACAATTAATAATTCAGATCCGCTTTATGTTTTGGATGGTATTCCTCAATCGGCTTCTCCAAAAGTAAATACAACTGAAATAAAATCGGTTACAATTTTAAAAGATGCTTCAGCCTGTGCAATTTATGGCTCGCGAGGAGCAAATGGTGTTATTGTGATAACAACAAAAGGTGGAATTATTAAAAAACAAGCCGAAGAAAAAACATATCATTTCAGAAATAAGAAAACATATCGAGGAACTTTGTTTGTTGTCGACAGTTTGATTATAGATACCCTTTTTGATTTTAAAAGTTGGGGATTCAGAAAACGTCAGGTAAACCAATTTTATCTCGAACGACAAAAAAACCGATTGGCATACGTTTTTATGGATACAAAACCTGAGATTAATGAAAATCTAAAAAATATTTCGACCAATATAAAAGAATGGGTATTGAAACATCCCCAATGTACATTTAGCATTAACGATACCATTCAGCCTTCCAAAGCTACTGTTTTAAAAATGCTCAATTCAAAAACTATCGTTAAACTTAAACTATTAGAACAAGCCGATGCTGAATTGAAATATAGCATTGCTGGTAAAATGGGTGTGCTGGAAATATTGTTGGAATAGGGTATTTCTGTAGAGACGTAAAATTTTACGTCTCTACAACGCCCCCAACATTATCAACCCAATTCAAAATTCGATTATATCATCTAAAATTTACAGCCATGAAAAAAAATAAAATAATCATGTTAGTGATGCTTTGCGCATTGCTTGGAAAACTGTTTGCTCAAAACAACGAAGTTTTAACTCGCAAACAACCATCTATCGTGTCGAAAAATAAAAGCTATTCGCCCTATTTCTTTGTTCAAAATGCTGAAAAAGGAACCGATCAAATGCCATTAAAATCGACGTATGCAACCGTAAATATTGCCGGTGTTATTGCCGATGTAAAAGTTGTTCAGCAATATATAAACACTGGCAAAACCGTTCTCGAAGCTAAATACATTTTCCCAGGATCAACGAGAGCAGCTGTATATGCAATGAAAATGAATATTGGATCAAGAGTATTAAATGCTGTTATTAAAGAACGTGCTAAGGCAAAGCAAGAATACGAACAAGCAAAAAATGAAGGTAAAACAGCGTCGTTACTCGAACAAGAACGACCAAATGTTTTTTCGATGAATGTTGCCAACATTCTTCCGGGTGATACCATTTCGGTTGAATTGTCGTATACCGAAATGCTAGAATCGACCGATGGAACCTATGAATTTGTTTACCCAACGGTTGTTGGTCCGCGTTATTCAAATTCTCCAAAAATCGATGGCGTTGAAAATGAAAACGTTTCGTGGGTCGAAAACCCCTATTTAACCGAAGGTTTAGCTCCAAATTATACTTTTGGAATGCAAATTACACTTAATAGTCCATTGCCAATAAAGAAGATTACAAGTAAAACACATGTTGTTGCAGTCTCATATTCTGGTAAACAAACAGCAAAAATTCGACTCGATGAATCAGAAAAAAATGGAGGAAATCGCGATTTTATTCTTGAATATCAACTTCGTGGCAAGGAAACGCAATCGGGAGTTTTGCTCTATGACCATGGCGACGAAAAGTTTTTTGCTGTTATGATGGAACCACCATTAAATCCCGAAGCATCGCAAATTACCAATCGTGAATACGTTTTTATTGTTGATGTTAGTGGTTCAATGAGTGGGTTTCCCCTCCAAATTTCCAAAACGTTATTGACAAATCTCGTTTCAAATCTAACTCCTAATGATAAATTCAACATTTTAACATTTGCTGGCGGCAATCAATTGTTTGAATCAAAATCTTGCACTGCGACTAAAGAAAATTTGGAGCGAGCAAACAATTTTCTTAATAACCAAACTGGTGGTGGAGGAACAGAATTGCTTCCAGCTTTACAACGAGCATTATCCTTGCCAACCGAAAATGGTTTTTCTCGAACATTTGTTATTGCTACCGATGGTTTTGTTGCTGTAGAAAAAGAAGCCTTCCGCTTAGTTCGCGACAATAGAAATAAAGCAAATTTATTTGCCTTTGGCATCGGATCATCGGTCAATAGATATTTGATTGAAGGTTTGGCAAATGCAGGTTGTGGCGAACCATTTATTGTAACCAACCAAAATGAAGCACAAACCAAAGCCGATGCTTTTGTGTCGTTAATAAAGAGTCCTGTATTTACCAATATTTCAATTAATTGGGGAACAATGAAGGTATACGATGTGGAACCGAAAATCGTACCCGACATTTTTGCAAAACGGCCAATACTTGTCTATGGAAAATATACGGGCAAAGCTTCTGGAAATATTACCATTAAAGGAATGAGTGGAAAAAAAGCTTGTGAGTTATCATTAAATGTAGATTCGGCCTCGAATAAAGGAAACCAAGCTTTACGATATTTATGGGCACGCAATCGAATAAAATATTTTTCGGATTACGACCAATATTACGATTCGTCGTTGAACAACAGATATAATCCCGAAAATCAAATAAACGTAAGCCAAGAGAAAGCTATAACTCAATTGGGACTAAAGTATAATTTACTTACACAATTTACTTCGTTTATAGCTGTCGATTCTTTGGTTCGGAATAAAACAGGTAAATATCAATCTGTCGATCAACCGTTACCATTACCTCAAGGAGTCAGTAATGCAGCTGTTGGTGAACCAATTTCTGTTGGATTAAATAGTACACTTAAAGTCGAAGAGGTAGTAAAAGTTGGATATGGTATTCAAAAGAAAACCGATGTTACGGGAAGTGTGAGTCAATTATCGGCTAATGATATTGCGAGTCGACCTGTAATTGGAATCGGTCAAGCCATGCAAGGAAAAGTAGCAGGAGTTCAAATTACAGAATCCGGCAGTCTTGGTTCAGAATCAATGATTCGAATTCGCGGTACTGGTTCGATAAATAATGCCGATCCTTTGTATGTCATCGATGGAATCCCACAAAATGGTCAACCACAAATAAACCCAACCGAAATTAAGTCGATTTCTGTTTTGAAAGATGCATCTGTTTGTGCAATATATGGTTCTCGTGGAGCTAATGGAGTTATTTTAATTACGACAAAATTGGGTAAAATAAAACCACTGAATTATTATAAGAACAATACTATCAATTCGGTAAAATTCCGAAAAAATAAAACCTATGCAAATACTTGTTTTGTTCTAGACAGTTTTACGGTCGATTCAACCTACAACATGAAGAAAGTTGGGTTGACAGAATCAGTAATCGATTCTTGTTTCATGACCAAACAATCCGATGGAACGAATTATATCTTTATTCAAACAATAAAAGGCGTAAACGAAAACATTAAACAGTTACCAACCGAATTAAAAGCATGGATTCTTACACATCCAAAATGTAATTATTCAGTAAATGGAGTATTGATACTAAATAAGAAAATGGTAATTTCATTTTTACAAGGGAAATCTATTTTATCAAACAAAACCTACGAATCTTCAGATGCTGTTCGATTGTTTGGAAATGCAGGTACCAATGGTTTTTTAGAAATTTGGACAAAATAATTACTGAATTTTCCGTAGAAACGTTGCATGCAACGTCTCATTCGTTTCAATAAATGTGAATAATAAGCCCTAGCGTGCTAGGGCTCTACATAAAACACCTCCCACAAACAAAAAAGGTTGCCAGCGTTTGAAACGCTGGCAACCTTCGTATTACATATATCTATCGACTATTTAAACTCATCGAAGAAATCATTTCCTTTATCATCGCAAATGATGAATGCTGGAAAATCTTCGATTTGAATTTTGCGAACGGCTTCCATTCCAAGATCTTCGAAATCAACTAATTCAACTTTCTTAATGCTGTTTTTAGCAAGAATAGCAGCTGGACCGCCAATTGAACCAAGATAGAATCCACCAAATTGTTTGCAAGAATCGCGAACAACCGACGAACGATTCCCTTTTGCAACCATTATTAATGAACCACCAAGCGCCATAAATCCATTTACATAAGAATCCATACGACCTGCTGTTGTTGGTCCAAAACTTCCCGATGGCATTCCAACTGGAGTTTTTGCTGGACCAGCATAATATATTGGATGATTTTTGAAATATTCCGGCATTGGTTTACCTTCGTTCAACATGTTTTGAATGCGAGCATGAGCAATATCGCGAGCCACGATTAAGGTTCCTTTTAGTTTCAAACGAGTTTTAACCGGATACTGACTTAATATTTCACGAACCTTTTCCATTGGTTGATCAAGATCGATTTCAACGGGATCAAGGAATTGCAATTCGTGTTCGGGTAAATATTTGGCTGGATTTTTCTCCATTTCTTCAATGAACAATCCTTCTTTGGTTATTTTTGCTTTGATATTTCGATCAGCACTACAGCTAACTCCCATTCCTACAGGGCAAGATGCCGCGTGACGAGGTAAACGAATTACTTTAACATCATGGGTAAAATATTTACCACCAAACTGAGCTCCCATGCCAAATTCTTCGCACATTTTTTGAACTTTCGCTTCCCATTCTATATCGCGAAAGGCTTGTCCGCCCAAACTTCCTTCTGTTGGAAGATTATCAAGATATCCTGCCGATGCAAGTTTTACGGTTTTAAGATTCATTTCGGCAGATGTTCCACCAATTACAATCGCTAAATGATACGGTGGACAAGCAGCCGTTCCTAAGGTTTTGATTTTTTCTTTTAACAGTTTAGTTAACGATTGCTCGTTCAATAATGCTGGTGTTTCTTGGAATAAATAGGTTTTATTACCCGATCCGCCACCTTTGGTTACAAACAAGAATTCGTATTTATTGCCTTTTTCAGCATAAATATCAATTTGTGCTGGAAGATTTGTACCAGAGTTTTTCTCTTCGAACATTTTTAATGGCACAATTTGCGAATAACGAAGATTCCTTTCTAGATAAGTATTATAAATTCCTTTCGAAATATATTCAGCATCGTCCGAACCGGTCCATACGTTTTCACCTTTTTTTGCGACAACGTTTGCTGTTCCAGTATCTTGGCAGGTTGGTAATTGTCCTTCGGCCGAAACGATTTGATTTTTTATCAATGTTAATGCAACAAAACGGTCGTTATCGGTTGCTTGAGGATCTTTCAGGATTTTCGAAAGTTTTTCCATGTGAGCTGGACGCAAATAAAACGACACATCGGCAATTGCTTCTTGTGCTAATAATTCAAGAGCTTTTGGATCGACTTTTAGTATCGTTTTTCCATCGAATTCAATGGTTGATACATAATCCTTACTAACGAGACGATACTTGGTTTTGTCCTCGCCAAGGGGAAACGGTTTTTGATATAAAAAATCTGCCATTATTTTAAGTATTTATTTGATAATTATTGTATTAGTATTTTAATAAAACCGCAATCAAGGTAATAAATAATGATAGACTAAAAAATAGTTACCGTTTTTTTTTATAGCTTTGCATTGAATTTTAAATGGAAGTATTAAATCACGTCAAAAATAAAAACACGACATCATGAAAAAAATCCTAATTGTATTATCATTGGCATCTGTTCTATTTAGTTGTAACAGAATGTCGGAAGAGCAAATTAAAAAATTGGAAGCTCAACGCGATAGTTTAGCACAAACAACCGAAACCCGCGATTCATCCATCAACCAATTTCTATTAGCATTTAATGAGATTGAAGGAACATTAAACGATATCAAAGAAAAAGAAAAAATCGTAAATGTATCAGCTCCAGGCGAATTGTCACAATCGCAAAAAGACCAGATTCAAAGCGACATCTTAGAGATGTACAAAAAGATAAAGTTCTATAAGAGCAAAATGGCTAAAATGCAAAAGCAATTTAAGTCAATGAACATAAAGATTGGTCAAATGAAAAAAATGATTACTCGTCTTGAAGCTACGATTAAAGAAAAAGATGCTGAAATCGATGCTCTAAGAATCAAACTTACCGGAATGAATATCATTAACGACAGCTTGTTCAAAAATATAGATGCATTAAATGCTAAAAACGAGAAACAAGAAGTTGTTATCACGGAAAAAACATCGAAACTTAACCGTGGTTTCTTTGTCATCGGTTCGAAAAAAGAATTGATTGAAAAAGGAATCCTTGACAGAAAAGGCCTTTTAGGAAAAGTTGAATTGAAATCAGATATCAACAAAGAATACTTTACTCAAATTGATATTACTAAAACTTCGGGAATTCCAGTATTTTCGCCAAAAGCACAATTAATGTCGGTTCATCCAAGCAAATCGTATACTATTCACATTGCAGGAAACCAAGTTGATAGCGTAAAAATTACTGACGCTGAAGAATTTTGGAGTGTTTCGAAATACTGCGTTATTGTTGTAGAATAATTTTTGTTTAAAAATAGAGTTCTCATTGAAGAGACAGGTCATTGGCCTGTCTCTTTTTTGTGTGAATAACTATCGCAGTTGACCGATATAGATTATATGCAATTGCTTCCATAAGATGTTGAGTATGCATTTTTTCAATTCCCACATATTTTGCTGTTCCAGTTAAGAACCATCTTCTTATTGAACTAAAGGTTCTTTCAACGACATATCGAATTTTGCTTACCATTTTATAGCTTTGTTGTTCTCTTTTTGAAAGTTCTTTGCCCTTAACTGCCTTATGCATAATAAGGTTTTTAAGTTTAAGTCTTGAAAGCACATCGCTATTTTCTTTACTACGGTATCCTTTATCTGCTTTAACCCATGTTCCTTTGGTTGGATTGACAACCAGTAGGACATCTTCTAAATGTTTTATATCACTTTCGTTTGCACTGGTGGTAACTAAACCTAATACTAAACCTTGTTCGTCGGTTGCTGTATGCTGTTTAAACCCATAACGTAATTTACCAGCTTTCTTAATCCATTTGCCATCTGTATCAACTCTAGGTTTAACCTTCTCAATAAGCTTTACAGATTTTTGTTCTGTATTTTGCTCATCTTCTTTTCGATCTTCTACTATTTCAAATTCTTTGTAACCTTTGGGTTTGCGTGGAGAATCGGTAACACTTGCATCAACAATAATTCCTGTTTTTACGATTAGCTTCTTAGCTGCTAATTGATTATCAATCTATTCCAAAAGTTTACTATATGCTTTTTTCGTTGTTAATTCTATTCGAAATCGACTGATAACACTATGGTCAGGGCATTTATAATCGAGAATTAAGCCGACAAATCGACTAAATGAAATACGATCATTAACCTGATTTTCTGCATCATAGTCGCTCAGACCATACCATGTTTGAAGAAGACATATTTTAAAGAGCAGTAAGCCTTAATAGGATGGACGACCGGTTGCACTTTCTCCTTTTTGATAATATCTGCAAATAACTTTATCTATTGCCTTCCAATCGATTAATATATTGATCTAATTGAAGAAATCTTCTTTGGTTTTTCTTTCTTGAATTGCAAAATCTGCAAATCCAATATTTTGTGTGTTTTTCATACCCAAATATAAGAAACAAGTATCTTTCAAACAAATGATATTCAATCATACATGACTGTTTTTACATTTTTTTACCTTGCAACGGTCTCATACTGTTGAACTTGCAGCTGGAACAACTACTGCTCCAATAGTTACTGCTGTTACTGCTTAAACATTAGCTACTGTTGCAGTTACAAATGCAACTTCTTCAACAGGAAGTGCTACAGTTAAAGTAACCGCTGAAAATGGTTCAATCTCTACCTATACTATTAATTTCTCTGTAGCTAAAACGTTAGTAACTGGAATTACTGTTTCAGGAGCTGCCTCTGCAACAACAATTACGGTTAAAGGTGCAACGTTACAAATGTCTGTCGCTGTTTTACTAGCTGGTGCAACTGACAAAACTTTTACTTGGTCAGTTTCTGACGCTTCTTTTGCAACAATAAATGCAACAACTGGATTACTAACTCCAGTAGATGATGGTACTGTTATTGTAACTGCAAAAGATGGATCTGGTGTTACAGATACGCAAGAAATAACAATCACAAATCAAACAACAGGATTTGGCGATCTAAAAATTAAAACAATAACGCAAAGAGGAAATAAATTCTCGTTTGAAGGTTCTGCAAAAATGATTAATATCTTAGGTAAAGTTGTACTTACTAGTGTTAATGGAATTTATGCTTCGTCATTAAACGCTGGAATTTATTTTATCGTTATTGATGGAAAAACAAAAGAAGTTAGCGTTAAATAATTGTAACGTTATTTTCTCAATATTAGAGGGGGTTTCCATTTTGGAAATCCATTTTTTTGTTATAAGTATTTAACTTCAGTGTTTCCACCCACGATTTTCCGTTCCATTTTGTTTAGTTTTATGTCAAGGGTTATTCCACTTGTTGCCAATCAAAAGCATTGATGTACTTTTGATGGATATAAATGATGAGCTATGAAGAAATTTCTGCTATTTGCAATCATTTTGCAATCGAATGTTTTACTATTTGGACAAAAAACTATGAACGTAGAAGGAAAAATAACAAACAACGCCGCTCAACTTGGCGAAAGTGCTATGTGGGATTATCGTACAAATCTTTTGTATTGGATAGATATAGAAGGGAAAAGTCTTCATACTTACAATCCCGAAACAAAAGAGGATAAACGTATGCCACTTAATAAACGTCCTGGAACAGTTGTATTAACCAAAGATGTAAACATCTGCGTTGTTGCATTAGAAGATAGCGTTTGCGAAGTTTCGATGGATAAAAACATCATTACAGCTATTTCTGGACCATCATTCAATGGAGTACCCGTTCGTTTCAATGATGGTAAATGTGATCCATTAGGTAATTTTTGGATTGGAACGGTCGATTGTAAAGATTATGCAAATCCAATCGCAAAATTATATCGTATGGAAGCCGACAAAACGTTTACCGTAGAAATAGAAGGCGTAACGACATCAAACGGCATTGCATGGTCGCCCGACGGTAAAAAAATGTATTATATCGATTCCCCAACACGAACAGTTGTTGCGTATGACATTGACCCAAAAACGGGCAATAAATCAAACCCCAAAGTAGTAATAAATACTCCCGAAAATCTTGGTACTCCCGATGGTTCAGCAATTGATGCTGAAGGCATGTTGTGGATAGCACAATGGGGCGGAGCTTGTGTAACTCGTTGGAATCCACAAACGGGTGAAATGATTGGAAAGGTTGCTGTTCCTGCTAAAAACGTAACATCAGTTGCCTTTGGAGGTAAGGATTTAGATATTTTGTATATTACCACAGCAAAAATAGCAATGTCGTCCGAAGACGAAAAAATCTATACTGAAGCTGGATATTTGTTTTATCTTAAACCAGGGGTTAAAGGGATTAAAGCTTGTTTGATGAAATAGATTTATCGACACATAAAACTGATGGTCGTTTTATATAATTCGGTGTCATAAAATCAGTTAAATTTGCGACTAAAATTTTATTTTGATGAATAAAAAACATTTTCTAGTCGCGTTACTGTTATTGCATTCATTTTCAATTTTCTCTCAACGTTCCGAAAAACAGGCCGCACAAAAACCAACACTTGTGGTTGGTATTGTCGTTGAACAAATGCGATACGATTACCTTATGCGATTTTGGGATAAATTTGGCGAAGGTGGTTTCAAAAAGCTCATAACTGGTGGAACAAGTTGCCGCCAAGCAACAGTCGATTACATGTTTCCACAAACAAATGCAGGTTACGCCACAATTGTTTCTGGAGCCAATCCACGTTCGCATGGAATTATTGCTGACGAATGGTACGACCGCATAAAAAACAAAATTGTGACAGCCACTACCGACGAAACACAAACGACGATTTCGGGTTTTGATAAAGATATTACGGTGTCACCAGCTCGTTTATCGGTTTCGACCATCGGCGATGAATTAAAATTGGCAAACAAATTTTCGAAAGTCATTAGTGTTTCTTGTAAACCATCAGCAGCAGTTATGCTTGCCGGACATTCGGCCGACGGAGCTTATTGGCTTGATGAAGGCTCGGGCGAATGGACTACTTCATCGTACTATCGTACCGATTTGCCCCAATGGATAAAAGATTTCAATGCCAAGAAATATGCAGATATCTACATGACAAAAACATGGTCACCATTATTTCCTATCGACAAATACTCCGATTGCTTACCCGATAAAAACGAGTATGAAATTGGCATCAACACTCAAACAACCTTTCCATATCAATTACCAGCATTAACCGATACTTACAAGAAATACAAATTACTCAAAACCACTCCTTTTGGAAATTCTTTTACGAAAGACTTTGCCATTTACACCATTGCCGGTGAAAGTCTTGGCAAAGACCAAAATCCAGACTTGTTGATGGTTTCGTTTTCAGCAACAGAAAATATTGGATACCGTTTTGGTCCACGTTCCATAGAAATTGAAGATACCTACCTTCGACTCGATAAGGATATAGAATTTTTACTGCAATATATTGAAAAAGAAGTTGGTAAATATAACACCCTTGTTTTCCTAACTTCGACAAGTGGAACTGCCGATAATACAAAGCAATTAAATGATCAAAAGATACAAGCAGGTCAATTTAAGCAGGTCAAAGCTGAACAATTATTAAAGTCATACTTAAATGCAGTATATGGTGAAAACGATTGGGTTTCATATTATGGAAAACAAACATTCTTCTTAAATCAAACATTATTAGAAGATAAAAAAATTCCACTCTCAGAAGTTCAAGAGAAATCAGCAAACTTTTTGGTAAAACTGACAGGTGTTTCACAAGTCTTTACATCAACTATACTGCTAAATACAAACTTTACTGAAGGTGTTCAAAAGCAAATATATAATAGCTTTAACCAAAAACGTTCGGGCGATATTTTTTTGAATTTGGAACCCGGTTGGATAGAACAAACCACCACCGAAGCAACAGCGCATAATTCACCTTATTATTACGATACTCATGTTCCACTCATTTGGTATGGATGGAAAGTAGAACATTTACAACTAACAAAAACAGTATCGTTGACCGACATTGCACCAACACTTTCGGCCGTTTTAAAAATAGCAGAACCGAATGCATGTACTGGAAAACCTATTTGGGAAATAATGATAAATGAGTAAAAAACCATTTTAACCCCAAATATTTGATTTAAAGCTATTCTTTTTTAAAAAAATGAATATATTTGCGGACTTGATGTATTATATACTGAAAGTTATCAAAAACGTTAATAATTAGGAACTTAATAAAATAATAAACAAATGCAAAATAAAGGAGCAATTAGGACCTTTGCTATTCTGTTGGCTTTAGCGAGTATTTATTCGCTATCATTTTCATTCTTTGCTAAAAAAGTTGAATCGGATGCTAAAGAATTTTCTAAAGGAAATTTAGTAAAAGAAAGCGCATATCTTGATTCAATCAGAAGCGAAAATGTTTACAACTTTGCGTGGTTACGTCAGTTTACCTATGCTGAATGTAAAGAACGTGAAATCAATTTTGGTCTTGACCTTAAAGGAGGAATGAACGTTACCCTCGAAATTTCAGTTGTAGATCTTCTTAGAGAATTGGCTTCAGATAAAAATGATAGTACAATTCATAAAACGATTGTAAGAGCTCAAAAAATGCAAGAAAATAGTCAAGATGACTTTGTAACATTATTCGGTAAAGCATTTAATGAGTTATATCCAAACCAACGTTTGGCTAACTATTTCTCAAAATTAGAGAATAAAGATAAAGTTAATTATCAGTCAACTAACGATCAGGTATTGTCGTTCTTGAAAGAACAAGCACAAAGTGCAATCGACAATTCATTCAATATTCTGCGTACTCGTATCGACCGTTTCGGTGTTACCCAACCAAATATTCAAAGTCTTGGTGGCGGTCGTGTATTAGTTGAGCTTCCAGGTGTTAAAGATCCTGAACGTGTTAGAAAATTACTTCAAGGTACTGCAAAATTAGAGTTCTGGGAAACATATGATGTTTCTGAAATTTGGTCGATGATGGAAGCAGCAAACACTAAAATTAAAGAACTCAATGAAGCCAAAACAGTAAAAGCTGTTGATACAACAAAAGCAATTGCTGGAACAAATGCAAAAGCTGATACTGCTAAAAAAGGGTTAGCTCTTTTGCAAAAAATGAATTCTACCAAAGATACTGCAAAGAAAGATTCGTCGAAAGTTGATAAAAAAGCTAATGGAGCAAAAGATTATCCATTATTCTCAATTTTAACACCAAATACATCGTCGAAAAACACCTTACAAAAAGGACCAGTTGTCGGTATCAGTCACATTAAAGATACGGCAAAAGTTAACGCATATTTAGCAAACGAAAAAGTAAGAAAATTGTTCCCAGCAAACATCCGTTTCATGTGGACAGTTAAAGCTCTTGATAAAGGTGGTAATTACCATCAATTAGTTGCAATCAAAGCCCCTCGCGATGGAAAAGCACCATTAGAAGGTGACGTTATTACAAATGCTCGTCCAGAATCAGGACAAAATGCAAATGCGGTAAACGTATCGATGTCGATGAATCAAGAAGGTTCGGCAATATGGGCACGTTTAACAAAAGAAAATGCAGCTTCTCATAAATCAATTGCTGTTGTCCTTGACGGTTATGTTTATTCATTTCCAAGCGTACAAAACGAAATTACTGGTGGAAATTCTCAAATTACTGGAAACTTTACCATTGCAGAGGCAAAGGATTTAGCGAACGTACTTCAATCGGGTAAACTTCCTGCACCTGCAAAAATTGTTGAAGAAGCTATCGTAGGTCCATCATTAGGTCAAGAGGCTGTTGATAGTGGAATGATATCGTTTGGTGTAGCATTTGCACTTGTATTATTATTCATGATTTTGTATTATGCAAAAGCAGGATATGTTGCAAACGTTGCCTTAATCGTAAACAACTTCTTTATTTTTGGAGTACTCGCTTCAATGGGAGCTGTTTTAACATTACCTGGAATTGCAGGTATTATTATCACAATGGGTATGGACGTTGATGCGAATATTATCATCTATGAACGTATTCGAGAGGAATTGCGATTAGGCAAAGGTATTAAACTTGCGGTAGCTGATGGATACAAACATGCAATGCCTGCAATTGTTGATGGTAAATTTACAACGCTGATTACTGGTATTATTTTATACATCTTTGGTTCTGGACCGATTCAAGGTTTTGCTACAACATTGATTATTGGTCTTATAACTTCATTGTTTAGTTCAATCTTTATTTCTCGCCTGATATTTGAAAAAATGTTAGATAAAAACAAGAACGTTACCTTAGGAAATAAAATATCGAATAATATTTTCCAACATGTTGATTGGAAAATTATTGAAAAACGTAAAGCGATGTATATCTTCTCAGCTGTAATTTTAGGTGCTGGTATTATATCAATCGCAGTTAGAGGATGGGATTATGGTGTAGATTTTACGGGAGGTCGTACATATATTGTTCGTTTTGATAATAACATTAAATCTGAAAAAATTCAAAAAGCTTTAAAACCTGTTTTTGATAACGAAGCACCAGATGTAAAAACCTATGGTGGAGCAAAAGAATTTAAAATCACAACAAAATATTTGATTGATGACAAAACAGCTAATACTGATAGTATTGTTGAACATAAATTATATGACGGTTTAAAATCAATTATTGGTAATAATATAGACTATAAAACATTTGCCCATAAGTATAATGTAAGTTCACAAAAAGTTGGACCAACAGTAGCCGATGATATTATCTGGAGTGCCGTACTTGCTGTGTTCTTTGCTTTAATTGGTATTTTCATATATATATTTGTTCGATTTAGAAACTGGATTTATGGTCTTGGTGCTGTGTTATCATTATTCCATGATGTATTGTTTGTTCTCGGATGGTATTCTTTATTATGGGCTGTTATGCCATTCAACATGGAAATAGACCAATCATTTATTGCTGCAATTCTAACCGTTATTGGGTACTCAATTAATGATACGGTAATCGTATATGACCGGATTCGTGAATACAAAAATTTGTATCCAAAACGCGATAATTTAACGTTATTTAATGGATCTATTAACAGCACATTTGGTCGTACAATTAATACGGTAATGACCGTAATGATTACATTGTTAGTAATATTCTTCTTCGGTGGTGAAACTATCAGAGGATTTATCTTTGCAATGCTAATTGGTGTTGGAGTTGGAACATATTCTTCAATCTTTATTGCATCGGCAATTGTTTACGATACAATGGAATGGAAAAACAAACGTGATGCTAAAAAAGCAATAAAATAAATCAATCATTTTTTTAGAAAGGGGTTATTTCATAATTGAAATAACCCCTTTTTTATTAATAACTTTTTGATAAGTTGTTGAGTCTCCATTGTTTTTTACTTGTAAATACTTTTACTTTTGTTTCTATGTTGAGAAAGGTTTATTCGACTCAATAAAAAAGGAAATTATTCGTATTTAAAAGAAACAGTAAAAAATATGATGCACTCAATCTTATTACAAATCGCAACATTGGCTTCGCCTACTGTTGCAAATGCAGCACCAGTTAAAGAAGCGGAAAGCGTTTTTGAAATCGCAATGAAAGGTGGATGGATTCTCGTACCGATTACGTTTTTATCAATAGTTGCTGTTTATGTTATAATTGACCGATGGTCGGCAGTTATAAAAGCAAAAAGAGGCGGAGACTTAGTTAAATCGATCGAACCAATGATTAAAGAAGGTAAAATTGATATGGCTATTGCAACTTGTCAAGCAACAAATACCCCCGTTGGAAATGTTTTAGTTGCAGGATTAAAGACAATAGGTCATCCCGTTACCGATGTACAAGACGCAATGGAATCAGAAGCAAATCTCCAATTAGATAGCGTAAGTAAGGGTATGCAATATTTAACGATTATAGCATCCGTAGCTCCAATGTTTGGGTTCCTTGGAACAATATTCGGAGTAATTAAAATCTTTTATAATATCTCATTAACCGATAATATTAGTATTGGAATAATTTCTGGTGGATTATATCAAAAAATGATTGCTTCTGCTTCGGGACTTTTTGTTGGTATTATTGCCTTTGTTGGCTATCAGTTACTAAATGCTAGTATTGATAAAATAATGAATATTATTGAGCGTCAGTGTACGCAATTCATTGCATTACTAAGAAGTAATTCATAATAAGAAATAAAATGAAGCTAAGACGTAAACGGGACTCCGAAACAAGAGTTTATACAGAATCGCTCAGCGATATCATGTTTTTTCTTTTGCTATTCTTTTTAATCATTTCGACGCTTGTTAATCCTTCGGTTATTCAATTGATGTTGCCCAAAGCATCGGCGAATATTCAAAAAATGAACAAGCAAACCATCAACATTTCGGTAACTAAAGAGTTACAATACTTCTTGAATGATAAACCAATTTTACTTGAAAACATAAAGCCTGAAATCGAAAAAATGGCTATTATTTCAGAAAATGCAACGGTAATTATTCGCGCTGATCAAGCAATCACAGTTCAACAATTGGTGACCTTGCTTGATATTGGTAATCAACTGAAGGTAAAGATGATTCTGGCGACACAGAAATCGTAACGGGGGGGTTAGCTCAGTTGGCTAGAGCGCTTGCATGGCATGCAAGAGGTCAGGGGTTCGATTCCCCTACTCTCCACAAACAACTTTTACTCCACTTACAATTCTTTTAAAACCATCGTTAATTCGTGTTTTAGAAGCCATTCCTTCCGCCAAATATCTCCAGCATAACCAACCATTGAACCAGATAGTCCAATGACACGATGACAAGGAATAAGAATCGGCAACGGATTTCTATTATTAGCCATTCCAACAGCACGACATGCTTTTTCGTTCCCTATTATTTTTGCAATTGCTTTGTATGAACTTATTTTACCAAACGGGATTTCTTGCAAAGCATTCCAAACCATTTGCTGGAAAGAAGTTCCTGTAATATCAAAAGGAATGGAAAAGATTGTACGTTGATTAGAAAAATATTCTTCAAGCTGTAATTTACATTGCATTACGAGTTCTCTTGCTACACTATTTTCTTCGTTTGGAGTTGAAAATTCTTTTCGTCCAAAGTGGACATTTGTAATTCCTATTGAAGAAGAAACAATTGTTAATGTACCAATAGGACAATCAATATAATCAGAACAATCGAACATTAATCTTGTTTAAAGAACTTACGTTCAAACAAGAGCAGATATATAACAGAACAAGTAATTGCAGAATCTGCAATATTAAAAACGGGTTGAAAAAACAAGAAATGTTCACCACCCATTATTGGAAACCATTTTGGTAAAGTTGTATCGATCATCGGGAAGTAAAGCATATCAACGACTTTACCATACAAAAAATGAGCATAGCCACCACCTTGCGGCATGAATTGTGCAACTTGAAACCAATCACTCTGACCATAAAATAAGCCATAAAAGGCACTGTCAATAATATTCCCAAAGGCACCAGCCATAATTGCTGTAAAGCCAAGTACAACACCAGTATTCGTCCCTTTTTTAATTAATCGATATATATACCAACCAATAGCTGAAATTGCAAGCAAACGGAAAACACTTAAAAGAATTTTACCTAATGATCCACCAAGTTCCATCCCATATGCCATCCCATTATTTTCGGTAAAATGAATAATAAACCAATTTCCAAAGACATGATGTTCTTGACCGAGCCACATTGTCGATTTAACCCAAATTTTCACAAATTGGTCAATAAAAATAATTGCTGTAAATAGCAATATTGCTTTTGTTTTTTGAGACATAATTCTTAAATAAATTCGTAGACAAAGATAGATAAAACCATGATGTAACAAAAAACAGTATTTTGATCTTTTAAAAATATTTTAGAAACGAAAGATATCTCTTAAATATTTAAAAATACCTTCAATTCCTTATCAATTGTAACAATCAATTTATGTTTCTTTGTACAAATACATTTAATGTAATGAAGAAGTTTTTACCAATAATAGCACTATTTTTATTCACTCAATCGTGTAAGGTTGAAAGCACAAAAGGACAATGGAAATCACAATCCAGCGAGCAAACCTGCAACGATAGTTGTATATTCAAATCACCTTTGCAATTTTATGATTCAAATGCCAAACTACAATATTCAATTGCTAACGACAATGAAAATATGTATATCTACATAAAAGCGACTGAAAAGATTGCTCAAATTAAAATTCTTAGAACAGGAATCCTTTTAAAGATTGACTCATCAGGAAAACAAAAAAATACAACCAGCATTTTATATCCAATCCCAAATGCAAAAAAAGGAAACACAATTCCTGTTAATTCACCTTCAAATTGGGACACTTTTGTCAGTCGTTTTTCATACGACCACGCATACATGAAAATAAAAGGTTTTAGTCAAATTAGCGACGACGAAATATTAACGACTAATCAATTTGGAATATCGGTATCTATTTCATGGGATGAGCAAGAAGTTCTTAGATATAAGGCTGTTGTCCCATTTTCACAAATTTTCAATGTTTCACCTTTAAAAATCGATACGAATAAGGTCTTAAGTGTAGGAATTGTTTTAGCACCAATTGTTGACAAAGCAAAGCAATCAGAAGGTTCGTCAACCGCACTTAGTGGCTCAGAGGAAAATGCGATGAAACGAGGAAATGCAATGAGAGGCAACAACACAACAGGACAGTTAACCGAAGAACAATCGTATTTAGTTAATTTACGAACAATAAAATGCAACTATTCACTCGCAAAAAATCCGCACTAAATTTCCAGTTCTTTAATGGCCATTTTTGATGCATTTTGCTCTGCTTCTTTTTTAGAAGAACCCAACGACTCACAAACAGGCTTATTGTCGACTAAAACGACAGAAATAAACACTTGCTTGCCTTTTTCATTAGAGTTTTCTTCTCTTGTTTCGAAACTAACTGTTTTTTTTGTTTTTTGAGTATATTCTAACAGTCGACTTTTGAAATTTGTATCAACACTTTCAAGGAATCGAAAATCATAATATTTGGTTATAATATTTTGGATAAGAAATGTCCTTGTATAAGAATAGCCTTTATCAAGATAAATAGCTCCAACAAGAGCCTCAAATGCATTACCAAGAACATTATTACTATCTATTGCAATATTGTTTGTTTTAATGTATTTATGAAGCTTTAAACTTACAGCTATTTCATTTAGTGCTTTCCTATTTACTAACTTTGCACGCATTTGGGTTAAAAAACCTTCATCTTTATCTTTATATCGAGTAAATAGATACTCTGAAATAATAGAATCTAAGATAGAGTCTCCCAGAAATTCAAGCCGCTCATTACTTAGTATTTTTCCATCATTCAATTTTAAAACAACCGATTTATGAGTAAGAGCCTTTCGGTAATATAAAACTTTGCCAGGTAAAAATCCTAATTGGTTTTTTACAAAATAAAAAAACTCCTTTTCTGGTTTATCCAAGAAAAGGAGTTTTATATACGATTTTAAAAATCTCACGATGTCTTATTCAAACTTCTTTAATACAATTGAAGCATTATGACCACCAAATCCAAAGGTATTACTTAAAGCATAATGGACTTTACGAGTTTGAGCTTCATTAAGTGTTAAATTTAACTTACTGTCAATTAATGGATCAGCAGTTTTGAAGTTTATTGTTGGTGGTATGATATCTTTGGTAAGAGCTAAAATTGCAGCTATAGCTTCAACAGCACCAGCAGCACCAAGTAAATGGCCTGTCATTGATTTTGTTGAACTAATATTCAATTTGTAAGCATGTTCACCAAACAATTTCACAATTGCTCCCGTTTCAGCAACATCACCAAGTGGTGTTGAAGTACCATGAACATTGATATAATCGATATCAGACAATTTTAAATTTGCTTCTTGTATAGCATACTTCATCGCATTCATCGCGCCAATTCCCTCAGGATGTGGTGCTGTAATATGATTAGCATCCGATGACATTCCGCCACCCACAAATTCAGCATAAATTTTTGCTCCACGTTTAACTGCATGTTCGTACTCTTCAAGAATAAGAGCACAACCACCTTCACCCATAACGAAACCATCGCGGGTTACGTCAAATGGACGAGAAGCCGATTTGAACTCATCATTATTTGTAGAAAGTGCATGCATAACATTGAATCCACCTACACCTGATTCACACACACAAGCTTCTGATCCACCAGCAATAAACAAATCTGCTTTGTTTAAACGGATTAGATTAAAAGCATCAATTAATGCGTGAGATGCCGATGCACAAGCAGAAACAACACCATAAGATGGACCTCTCATTCCAAATCTCATTGAGATATGACCAGAAACGATGTTTCCGATTATCTTTGGGATAAAGAAAGGATTAAAGCGTGGAATACGACCATTTAAACCAAATTCAGTAAGATCATTTTGCAATGTTTCTAAACCTCCAATTCCAGAACCCCAAATGACTCCTAAACGATCAGGATCGAGGGTTGAGAAATCAAGTTTGCCATCCTCAACAGCTTCAACTGCAGCTGCAATACCAAATTGAGTAAAAGGATCTAATTTACGAGATTCCTTTCTATCAAAGTATTTAGCAATATCAAAGTCTTTAACTTGGCAAGCAAATTTAGTCTTGTGATTTGTTGTGTCGAAACTTGTTATTAATTCACATCCACTCACTCCATTTGTAAAATTGGCGAAAAGTTCGTCAATCGTATTTCCTAGAGGTGTGATGGCTCCCAAGCCCGTAACAACTACTCTTTTAAATTCCATACTTATCTTTTATGGGATACTGTAATGATTACTTAGCGTTGTTCTCGATATAAGTAACTGCGTCACCTACTGTAGCGATACCTTCAGCTTGATCATCTGGAATAGCGATGTTAAACTCTTTTTCAAATTCCATGATTAATTCAACTGTGTCAAGAGAATCTGCTCCTAAATCGTTTGTGAAGTTAGCTTCTGTTGTCACTTCGTTTTCATCAACACCTAATTTGTCTACAATAATCGCTTTTACTCTTGATGCAATGTCTGACATAACTGTAATTTTTTAGTTAATACTTAAATTATTATTTGTGGTGCAAATATTTGTTTTTTTTTTTGAACCAAAAAAGAAAAAAGTGATTTTTTATTAGTTTCCCAATAAAATATGGCCTTTTGAATAGTCTTTTTTTTACCTTTGAAAAATATATACAATACACTTACATACAATAACAAAACATGAAAAGAATAGCTCTATTTGCTTCTGGTTCAGGGACTAATGCTGAAAATATTATCCATTATTCAAGACAAAACAACTCATTTCAAGTCGTAAAAATATATTGCAATAAACCTTCGGCAGGAATTATAGAAAAAGCGACAAAATTAGATGTGCCAATTGAAATATTCTCTAAAAACATATTTTATAATACGGATCATATTGTGAATGATTTACAATTAAATTCAATCGATTTAGTAGTATTAGCGGGCTTTCTATGGCTTATTCCAGAATCAATTTTAAAAAAATATAGCGATATGATGCTTAACATCCATCCAGCGTTGTTGCCTAAATTTGGTGGCAAAGGCATGTATGGAATGAAAGTGCATGAAGCTGTTAAAGCAAATGGAGAATCGGAAACCGGCATTACCATTCACAAAGTGAATATGGAATATGATAGAGGTGAAATTATTTTTCAAGCGAAATGCGATGTAACGGTTAACGACACTCCCGACAGTATTGCTCAAAAAATCCACGAACTTGAATATGAGCATTTTCCAAAAGTTATTGATTCTTTTTTGAATCGATAATTGCAGTACGAATTTGAGTTATGTCTGTTCGAAATAATCAAAGCATTGTATGCAACATTTTTGTTTATCTTTATGTCTTGATTAATATTGATCAACTACTATGAGATTTATTACAATAATAGCATTCTTCTTCACTTCTTTTTTATTATTTGGGCAAAATAATACCATTGTTTTTACTGAAAATAAATCCCAATTCCCATCAAATGTTTTATATAAATCTAACATTTTAGGTGGAACTGTTTTTCTTGAAAAAGAAGGCTTAACCTATGTATTTCAAGCGAATAAAAAGGCTTCAAACACCATGTTAAATGCTCATTATTTATATAAAGCAATTCAAAATGACAGTTCGTCAAAGCTAATGCATGCTTATAAAGTTCATTTTGTAAATTACAATACAAATTGCAAGGTTAATGCAGAAAATCAGATTGCTGGTTATGAGAATTATTTTATCGGAAACGATACAAATAAATGGCGAACTCATGTAAAATCATATCTAAAAGTTACCTATACTAATTTGTGGAATGGTATTGATTTGATAATGTATCAAAATGGGTCGATTTTGAAATATGATTTTGTTGTTCATCCTGGAGCAAACCCAAATACCATAAAATTGAAATATGAAGGTATTGACAGTTTGAAAGTAACTCAAAACAACATAATTATTAAAACGTCGGTGAATGAAGTTACTGAACGAAAACCTGTTTCATATCAATACTCGTCGAAAGGGAAAGATACCGTTCAATCGTTCTATGTTCTTGACGATGAGAACAAAATGCTTTCGTATAGAATATATAAATATGACTCAAAACGAACATTATTTATTGATCCTGAACTTATTTTTTCAACCTATACCGGTTCAACTTCCGATAATTGGGGATTTACAGCAACCTTCGATAATGATGGTAATGTCTATTCAGGAGGAATAGTCGTAAACGATGGAAATAAGTATCCCGTAAGCTTAGGTTCCTTTCAACAAAACAATGGCGGATCGTGGGATATTGGTATCATAAAATATAATCCTGCAGGAACAACCCGGCTTTTTGCGACATATTTAGGAGGATCGTTTGTGGAATTACCTCATAGCTTAGTTGTCAATTCGAGAAATGAATTGGTGATTTTCGGCACAACATCATCATCCGATTTTCCGACAAAAAAGGCTTATGATAATACCTTTAACGGTGGAAACGATATTGTTTATGACAATTTAAACTTTTGGGGAGGACTCGATCTTTTTGTTGCCCAAATTAGTCCTGATGGATCTAATTTATTGGCATCGACCTTTATTGGTGGATCGAAAAATGATGGATTAAACTTTGATAGTGACATACCTAATTCAGAAATTCAATTAGGTAATGATTCGTTGTATTTCAATTATGGCGATGGTGCAAGAGGCGAGGTTATTGTTGACAAATCGGACAATGTATATATTGGAACTTGTACTTTCTCAACAGATTTTCCAATTGTTGGCGGCTTTCAATCAACATCGAAAGGAAAAGAAGAAGGTATTGTTATAAAACTCAATTCCAATTTATCGTCTATTTTGTGGAGTTCTTATATGGGAGGTTCAGCCGACGATGCCATTTATTCAATTGATGTTGACACTGCAAACAATGTATATATTACTGGAGGCACAAATTCTACAGATCTTACAACGACAGCAACAACTCTCCATCCCAATAGTATCGGTGGGAGTGCCGATGCCTTTGTTTCAAAAATCAAAAGTGATGGCTCAGCAATTGAAAATGCAACATATTGGGGATCGAGTGACTATGATCAAGCATATTTTGTGCGAGTTGATAAACAAAAACAGGTTTACATTTACGGACAAACGCGAGCCACTGGAAATACATTACTGATAAATGCTTTGTATGGTCAATCAAACAGTGGACAATTTGTTTCAAAATTCAATAATACCCTCGACACCGTCATTTGGTCAACAGTATTTGGAACCGGTGTAAACCAACCAAACATTTCACCCACTGCAATGTCGGTTGATGTTTGTAATCGAGTTTATTTAGCAGGAGTTGGACGTGAATGGCCTGGAGATTGGATCTCTCCAAATAATGCTATTTACAACCACATTACACATGAATATGAATATGGATTTGTTGGATGGGACAATGTAAAAGGCACCAAAAATATGCCATTATCGCCCGATGCATACCAAAAATTTACCGATGGTCAAGATTTTTACTTTATGGTAATGGATGATAAAGCTTCGGTTTTAGATTATGCGACCTTTTTTGGTGAACAAGGTGGACCAATATATTATAATATATTAACAGATACGTACAGAACGAATGGCTGTCCTTGGGGAGGCTTAGATCATGTTGATGGCGGAACGAGTCGTTTCGATAAAGTTGGTAATATATATCAATCGGCTTGTGCTAGTTGTAATGGCTGTGACAGTTTTCCAACATTCCCTAATCCTGGTGCATGGTCAAATCATAACAATTCCCAAAATTGTAATAATGCAACAGTCGTTTTTAGGATTCACCGCGACCAGATGCAGGCCAATTTTACACCAAAGATTAATCCTTGTAATCCTTATTCAATAACATTTACCAATACCAGCGTTATCATTGACACAACAAAAGTTCAATATACCTGGGATTTTGGTGATAAAACGCCAAAGGCTCACGTCCGTTCACCGCAACATGTTTTTGCTAAAACAGGAACCTATATCATCACATTATCGATAAAAGATTTTTCGAGTTGTAATTTTGAGGATTCTGTAAAATATCCCATAACAATTATTGATACTGCAGGAACAATTGCCCTTACTGGATTGAACATTTGTAATGGCGACAGCATTGCTTTAGGGAAAGTATTTCCAGCCGATACTTCCATAAAATATCTTTGGACACCAGCAACAGGTTTATCGAGCGACACGGTTGCAAATCCGTATTCCCATACCGACTCTGCAATAACCTACAATGTTGTTGTGAAACAACAGGGTTGTCAGCAAACATTTTCACAAAAAGTATCGGTCTTTTACAGTAATTACAAGGTTAGTATCAAACAGATTTCGGGAGATAGCACTCGCAACGTTTGCTTCGGAATGAATACAAAATTGAAATTACAAATGGAAGAACCATCTAAATTGATAACCTGGGCAACCGACAGTAATTTTATAAACATAATACCTCCGTTGCCCGACAGTACAATTGACGTTGCTGTAATTTCAGATACGATGATTTATGTGAGAGCTGTTGGAAAATATTGCGGAACAATAGCTACTGATTCTATAAAACTTAAGGTTATTAAACCGTCATTTACCAAAAGTAGCGATACACTAATTTGTAAAGGAGCTGAAATTGAAATAACGGTTACAAATAACAATCCACTAGTGCCATTAACGTATACTTGGCTTTCGGATTTCGTTGTTCAAGAAAATCCTAATTCGGCTATTATTAAACCTGATACTTCAACAGTAATTCATGTAATTGGTAATTCAATAGAAGGTTGTTTGTTAGATCAATCATTTATTATTACTGTCGATAATTTTAATATCGATAGTTCTAAATTTGTTGATATTTCATGCCACAACAGCAATGATGGATCCTTAAAAATTATTGCACACGGAATCTCCCCTTTAAAATATCTTTGGGATAACGCTGACACAAATTTTTATAGATCAAATCTAAGTCAAGGTTTATATACAATAACCGTTACCGATAGCTTACATTGTTTAATTTCTAAGACATTTAGCATTACAAATCCTGCACCGTTTGCAACAAATCTCACCCACACAAATGTAACATGCGAACCAGCTTGCAATGGCGCTTTGTATACAAATACAACAGGAACAACTAGTCCGTATCGTTACAAATGGAATACATCTGATACAACAAGTTATTTAAAAAATCAATGCAAAGGATTTTATTGGGTAACCATTACCGATAGTCACCTCTGTTCAGTTGTTCTTGGTGGTTCAATTGAAATTACAAATAATTTTCCTCAATTAAAACCTACGGCAAATAAGTATAAAATATATCAATCACAATCAGTGATAGTAACGGCAATTAAAAATGCTCCCGACTCAAACTCCTATCATTGGATGCCGGAAATGAGCTTAGAGAATCCCGACAAAGCAGAAACCATTGCACATCCCGATAGTACAACAACCTATTTTGTGGTTGCAACAGATCAATATGGTTGTTCATCAATCGACACCATTACCATCTTTGTGAGAAATTTTAAATGCGATGAACCTTATGTTTTTGTACCAAATGCATTTTCGCCAAATGATGATAAAATAAACGATATTCTCTTTGTAGAAAGTACGGTTGTTGACTCGCTTTATTTCGCCATTTATACCCGATGGGGTGAAAAGGTTTTTGAAACTCGAGATATTACCATAGGTTGGGATGGAATGTATAAGGGCGAAAAGCTGAGTCCTGCTGTTTTTGTGTATTATATTGATGCTACCTGCATTAACAAACAAAGGCTGCAAAAGAAAGGGAATATTTCATTACTCCGTTAAATGTTCGACATGCGTAAAGTTCTTCTCATTCTCGTATCCATAGTAACTTTTATCGCAATTGGCACGGCACAAGATATTCATTTTTCGGATTTTTATAGTTCTCCGCTCACTCTAAACTCAGCAATGACAGGCGAATTTGTTGGCAATTACCGCTACATAGCAAATTATCGTTGGCAGTATGGTACGGTCACCGTTCCGTATCAAACATTTTCGATTTCGGCTGACGTAAAAAACAATGCAAGTCGCCGAAAAGCAACACCAATAGGCTATGGTTTTATTTTGAACTACGATTTTACGGGCGATTCAAAATATACATCCTATCAGTTTGGCATACCAATATCGTATCATTATTTGTTTCCATCAAAGAAAACAAGAGTATCGTATGGAATTATTCCGCAACTTATTTTCAATCAAATAAGTTTCTCCGATTTGCAATTTCCCGACCAATTTATTTACGATAAATTTTATCAAAGCGTGAGCTCGAAAGACAAGATTCCATACAATAAACTTCATTATATAAATCTCTCAAGTGGATTAAATTTCACCTTTAAAACATCGTTAAAAAGCTCTTGGGAAATAGGTGGTAATATTGCAAACATCACCAGACCTTCGTTATCCTTTTATAATGATAATTCGTCGAGACTAGAGAGACGATTTTCTACAATGTCCCGATTTCAATATCGAGTAACATCAACCTTCGACCTTGTTCCAAATGCCATTTTTCAATTCCAAGGAAAGCTGCGCGAATATCAATATGGTGCCAAAGGCATTTATTACCTCGATAATATTACGATTCCATCCATGGATTTTGGTGCATGGTATCGTTCGCGCAATAGCGATGCATTAATCTTACATATGGGATTTAATTTAAGCGGATATCTCATTGGTTTCAATTATGACATCAACCTTTCAAAACTTTCGACAGCCAGCAATGGTATTGGTGCCGTTGAGTTTTCGCTTTTATATGTTTATAATAGGAGTTTAATGCCTCATAAACGTGAGGCGATGAAATGTCCAACGCATTTGTAACTTTCTTTTTTGATTACCACATATTGTCGGTATTTATCTCAAAATAGAGTAATTTACCGACAACTTTCTCCCTTTTACCCTCGACGTTCTCCCTTTTTGCTTCGACATTCTACCTCGAACCCTCGACTTTGTCGGTTTTATACACAATGTCGAGGGTTTTTTTGGACAACGTCCTCGGTTCAACCCTCGACATTACATAAAAAAGCCTCAACGCCGAGGGTTTTTGCTTCGACGTTGAGGATAAAAGCTTGTCCAAAGTCGAAAACCTTGAAAAAGGATTCGTTAATTATGTATTTTTACCGTTATAAAAGATTGAAAATGAAAAAATATATAATAGCTTGTCTTGCACTATTGTTTTTGTGTAATACGAGTACCAAAGCTCAATACAATATTGAGGAAATGAATCGTAAAAAACAAAAAGAAATACGAGACTACGATAACGAAACAATTAATACTGCTGATTTTATTTTTGAAGGTGTAATAACGAAACAAAGTCTATATAGCCGAAATGATAAAGTATTGTTTTCGACGATTATTGATATTAAAAAAGTTTTCAGAGGTAACCTAAAGTTAGGAACTATTGAATTAATTAGCCCTATTGTGGTAGATTTATTTGATAAGACAAAACGATTAGAAATAAAAGAATATGTCAATTCTTCGTGTATATTTATGTGTAGAAAGGCAATAGAATATCCTTTCGACTCAAGGTATAATATTGATGCTGTTGATAACAAATTAATTGTAACCCCTAAAAGTAAATGTGGTGAAATACATTTAAATTATGGTTATACAGTGAATGGTGCACAAGGTTTAGATACAACATTCAAATCGAAAGGTGATTTATATCGATACCTCAGTACTTTCCCTCGAATGAAAATACCAAAACTAAGCGAAGAAGAAGCTGGCGATAAAGAGAAATTCACATTAATAGGGGCTGCTACAAATGGGAGCGATACAACGTTCGATTCAATGGAAACTTTAGATAAATTTATGCATCCTCAAACAAATACGAGCATTGATCGATCACAATTTCAATACGACTCAGCTAAGAAGGCAGATATTCTTTCTAGGAAAAAGAGAGAACAAGAAAAAAACAAGAACGATTCTATTCATTCATTACAAATAAAACAATTTTGGATGCATAGAGATTCGATGCATAGAGCCGATTCGTTGAAACGATTAAACTTACAGTATAATTCTAAGTAAGCTATAACCTAAACAGTAAAAATGAATCGGGATACATTCCTTTTCACTCAAAAACAATGTAAAAATCACCTGCATTTTCAGAACTGTGTTTCTCTTTGTAAGAGTTTGACTCAAGTAAGCGTCGAAGCAAATACATATTTTTAGTACATTGCAATATAATATTTTCAGATTATGACAAAAATCATTTCGTACAACGTAAACGGCATCAGAGCTGCCATTGGACATGGATTTATTGAATGGTTAGCAACCGAAAATCCCGATATCATTTGTATACAAGAAACCAAGGCCGAACAAGTGCAGGTCGACACAACCGCGATTGAACAATTAGGCTATAGCATTTATTGGCATTCGGCACAAAAAAAAGGTTATAGTGGAGTTGCTATTTTCACAAAACTAAAACCTAAGAATGTGATCACTGGCATAGGACATGAGCAATTCGACTCCGAAGGTCGTTTCCTTTTATTGGAGTTCGACACCTTTTCACTCGTCGATTCCTATTTCCCATCGGGAACCACTGGCGATATTCGCCAAACCGTGAAAGAAGCATATTTAGAACAAGTGTTGGAATTCTGTAACGAATATCGCAAGAAACAACCAAACCTTATCGTTTCGGGCGATTACAACATTTGCCACAAACCAATAGACATTAACCATCCCGAACGTCAACAAGGTGTTTCGGGTTTTTTACCTCAAGAACGCGAATGGGTAGATCGTTTCATCGCTTCTGGATTTATCGATAGTTTCCGTGTTTACAACCAACAAGCCGAACAATATTCGTGGTGGAGTTACCGAGCAGGTGCACGTCCACGGAACATGGGATGGCGTATCGATTACCATATGGTGAGCTCAGAAATGAAAGATAGATTGAAAGATGCAGGTATATTGCAAGATGTGGTGCATTCGGATCATTGTCCGGTGGTAGTTGAAATAATATAATAACCAGTAAACGGAAAGAACTTCGTTCCTGTCTATCACAAATCAGTAGAGATTATCATGGTTTTTCTAGTTCGGACAAAATGTTCAAACTAGAAAAACCTCCAAATCACTTAGTTTATTTTCAATTGCTGCAAGAAAATCCTGAAGTTTTACATTCAACGATAATAACTTTGGCAGCAGAACATCCGCTCCCGCCACTAATCCCTAACTGTTGAAAATCATGGCTGCCAGCGGCTAATGATATTGATTTTGATTCACCTGGATCAATTGATCCGTAATTGACTCCGTCCACCATCAACCGTTGAACAGTGTTGAGCGATTTATTTGTTAACTTCAACGTTCCACTTCCAGAACAACTTTTTTGACAAGACGATACTGTAAATAGGATTACTGAGAAAAACATCAAAATCAATGAAAATTTAATTGTTTTCATAAAACTTATTGAAAAATAGTTTCCTTACTCTTAAGGCCTTTCAGACTCGCCCCGTTTTTAGTTGTTTCTGGTCTCAACATTTTGTATATATTATTTTAGGGAGGAAAGCTCGTTGACTTTCGTACTCCTATTTCATTTTTATACTAGTATTTTAGTAATAATACTTTATATTGAATATTTTTTTACAAGATATCCGTCTAAAAATTTCATCCAGTTATGGTTGGAGTATCTCTACTCATAATTATATGTTTTTGTAAAGTTATCAAGAATTGATACAAAGTCATCAAAATTGTGTTGTTTTTTATACCATCCTTAATTTTTTATATCAACAAATACAGTTACCCCACAAATATGAATTTACAAATGTTTGTTCATTTTATCTTTATTCGAAATAGCCATCGAAGGAACCAAGATATGATGCATTTAGAACATTATCTGGTGGTAATTAAATAACGACTTAATACGTCCTAGCCTGTTTTATGTAAAGCTTTCTCACACCATTAACAATATCAATTTTAAATTCAATATCCATCGTTACATTTTTATTCATCAAAATCATGTAATGATATTGAATTTCGAGGCTAATATCTGTTAATAAGGTGATTTCGGCATCAGTCAAAACAGTACTATATTCCTTGCCTGGCATGTTCGATTTTCCCATATAATCGATCGTATATTTCGTATTGGGATTGAGGCTAAAAGTGTAGCAAATAATTTGTTCGGGCGTATACATTCCATCAGGATTTGTGATACTCGTTTCGCCATATTGTGTGTTTATCGTTACTCCAGGATATTGAATATCGGGGCGATCGTAAATAATTTTCGATATCACAACGCCATTGGCTGCTTCACTTGGAAAGGAACGATGAACCAGTATTGCCATTTGAACCGAAATATGATTTATTTTGTAATATTCGCGTTCTTCAAAAGCATTGAAATTCCATAAACTTGCCCACACTTTTTTAATTGCTTTGTCAATCATTTTATCGGGATCGAGTAACGAACCTGAATAAGAATCATACAATCCAGCACCATTGAAACCCTCAATATCTTCGGCATTTGTTGATGAACGAAAACGATAATATCCAAATGTAGAACCATCGGCTGCAATTTTATCTTTCACCATTTTCAACAAATTGTTGTCGATTGGTGCAGCTTTAATCAATTTCTGAATATACAATAATTTTGTTTGTTGATAAGCCGCATCGGTCACAAATAAAGGATCGACAAGTGTTGCATTGATTACTGAATCGATTTTGTTTTTCTTAATATGCTGCGCATAATAACTAAATGGAATCGCAAATGCACCTTCGGGCAATGGAACAGAACTTAAACCAGAATAATAACATTGTACTTTACTAAGTTCCGCAAAATTCGATGCTTTGCCTCCAATTCGCACCAAATCGTTTACTCCTGCCGACGCAAAATCGACTAATCCAACGGTTGTTGTGTCGGATTTTAAAGTAACTGGCACTGACGGATCGTGAGCATTCCAATATGCTGTAGCTTCGGCAATAGTTGCAGTTCGAATTATGAATGAATCTTGCTCCACTTTTAGGTATATCAATTGATTTTCGAGAGCAATAATTTTAGGATCAGTTAAAGCTGCGCGAAATGCCATGTTGGGAGTTCCACGATTGTGACTCAAAATATTTACATGACATAATGGTGTTTGAAATTCAGCTGTAATAATTCCCGAAACTGGACTAATATCAAGCGGAACGCTATCGAGCAAAACAATATCATGATGACTCAAATAGGTCGAATTCATTTGACTTGCTTTCACCTTTTTTAGATATCCATATCCTTCGCTCAAATTGAGTGCTTGATATTGTTGTGTGCCATTTATTTCTTCTTGCGAAATGAGGGGAACTGCCGCACAACTCTCAAAACGTTTCGCATTGGTCACCAATTTCAAACTATCGCCAAAATACGCCGATGATGCAACAGCATTATACATTTTCTCAACCAAGCTACACGATACCATATCGCCAGGGAAAAACTCCAAACCCCAAGTATTTGAAGATTCGTAATGATTCAACGAAGCCAAAATATATATTCTATTGGGACTATCGGTATACTGTGAATAATCGAACGTGTTTACCGATCCAGTGTATCCTAAAACCCTGGTCACAAAATCGTAATGAAACGTAAATCGTTCAGAATTGACATAATACAAAGAATCCTTTTCGAGCGAATAAATAAGCTTTGCAGAGCCAATTTGGCTTTGTTTTGGCAACAATGGCAATCCTTTTACCAAATCAAAAGCATCTTTTGAAATAAGGCTATGAAAATAGAAAAGTGAATCATAATGCGTAGCAACCATTTCGTACGTTGAATCGGAATGCAAAGCCCATTGTTGATCGAAATAGCCGTTTTTTGAAAATGCAAGTTCATCTACTATTTGCGACTTTAATACTGATTGGGTTTGTTGCGTTTCCGTACTTTGGGGTAATAATTTATTGATGATATTTGGTGTACATCGAAGCGATTGTACCTTTCCCAAATCGTCGTGCAGCAACAAAACATAATAAGAATATGGAAGATCTTTCATAAATAATCTGGCACTTTCGATGCTTGTAAATCGGCCAATTCGTTGACCCTGCAAAGCGAAAACGTCAACCGCTATAATTTGAGATAAAGCAATCTTTGTATTGGTTGGATTCAAATCAGTGTATCGAAAATAACCATTGGTGTTAGTATATACAGTTGTATCGCTAAAAGTAACTGCTACGCCAGCAATCGGCAATTTCGAACGAGTATCAATCACAGTTCCCGAATAAGCTTTGCTTGCAGCAAATGACTCGAGTTGTACGATTAAAATTAAAAAGATTATATTGAATATGCGCTTCATTGTGTTTGTGTTTGAATATATAGAAGACTATACAAACGGGCTAAATGTTGCGCATCAAGAAATAAAAAACGTTTAATGAAATAAAACCTTCCACAAATACACAATACGAGCATCACCAAGCAACACGTAACCAATAATTAATGGATGTAAAAACATATTGTAATGAATAAAGAAAAAAACAAAGGTGAAATCTGGTTTCATCAATAAAAAACTAAACAGCGGAAACACCAGCAAAACAATCAAAAAAAGCCATGCATCATTAAAAAAGGAAATAGGTTCATACGGAATAAATTGCTGCCCTTTTATTTCGTACAAAGCCTTTATTTCGCCAAAGAAATGGCCTCGTTCCACCAATAATGGTTTTCCTTTTTTACAATTCACAAAAAGGTCGGACGTTACTGGAATTGAAGTACCATCACTAAGCTGAACATAAAAATCTTCATATGCTTTGTCTTTATTCACAATCGTGGTTGAAGCAACTTTGAACATTGTAATATCTCCTTGGGATTTAAAATCGTAAGCAAGTAAAATTGCTAATGGAATACCAATAAGAAGTGAAATTGCTGCAAAATATATTCGCCAAGAGTGAGTATAGGTTTTATAGATTTTATGAATCAAAGCCGTTTCTCTATCGCGTGCTTCTTGTTTTTTCTTCCGAGCTTTTTCCACTCGTTCCATAATTTCGGCATCTTGCTTATTTTCCTTATCAATAATCATTTGCCCAATTTTAGACCCATGATTTTTACGAAATTCCAAGAAAAGTAACAACGTTTCGTAAGCTTCTTTTACATATCGAAACTGTTCGTTGGTATCAGCATTTTGATTCAAATCTGGATGAAATTCTTTTGCCAACGAACGATACGCCGTTTTAATTAATTTTTCGTCATACGTTTTTTCGATACCTAAAATAACATAACATTCAGCCAAGTTCATTGCACAAAAGTCTTTTTAGTAAAATGGCAGACAATGTACGCCATTTTTTTTATATTTGCTTAAACTCTTACGAAGCTATGGTACAGATCTCTAATCCTTTTACAATGGGCAAATCCGGATTTCTTCCGCAAGAAGAAATGCTTGAAGTTACGAGTCAAAGAAAATGTTTGACCATTGGTATTCCCAAAGAGGATGATGAAAACGAAAGTCGCGTTGCCTTAACTCCACAAGCTGTTGAACTTTTAGTAAACAACGGCTACACGATACTTTACGAACGTGATGCTGGTAAAAATGCAAGTTTCCAAAATGAAAAATATTTGGAAGCAGGAGCTACAATGTGCGAAGACAAGCAATCGGTTTATGCTGCAGATATAATTTTAAAAGTTGGTCCTTTCTCTTTATCAGAAATAGAATATTTGCGAGAACGACAAACCGTTATTTCATCGTTCAATGTGAACCATGAAGCCGAAGCTACAATTAAAGCATTATTAGCCAAAAAGGTTATAGCTATTGGATTTGAATATATTCGCGATTTGATGGGAAGCTATCCCGTGGTTAGCTCGATGTGCGAAATTGCTGGAAGCATTTCAATTATGATTGCGGCCGAATATCTTAGCAATGCCAATAACGGAAAAGGAATTATGCTTGGTGGTGTAACGGGAATATCGCCTGCCGAAGTTGTGATCCTGGGCGCAAACACCGCTGGCGAATTTGCAGCTAGAACTGCCTTGGGACTGGGAGCAACGGTAAAAATATTCGACAGTAATCTGCAACGATTGGTCGATATTCAACGAAACCTCGGTCAACGTATTTTCACGTCTACCTATCATCCACCTGTTCTGCAAAAAGCATTAACTGCTGCCGAAGTGGTTATTGGTACTATTCCTATAAATGAAGCTGAAAATGCCTTTTATATTTCGGAAGAAATGGTGCGCAACATGAAACCAGGAACAATTGTTATTGACCTCAGTATAAATCAAGGTGGCTGTTTTGAGACCTCGCATTGCACAACCCATAAGAATCCAACCTTTTTAAAATATGGAATAACCCATTATTGTGTTCCAAATATTCCTGCTCGTGTGGCTCGAACTTCATCGATTGCACTCAGCAACATCTTTGCTCCAATATTATTTGATATAGGAAAAACTGGTGGAATAAATCCTTATTTGAAAAGCAATTTCACATTACGCCAGGGAGTATATACCTTCAACGGAATGTTGACAAATTACTATATCAGCAAATTTTTCGATCTGCCGTATAAGAATATTGATTTGTTGATGGCTGCTTTTTAAATTATGGAAAATACGTTTTGTTAGAGACGTTGCATGAAACGTCCCTACGACGATTATTTATTTTACTGCTTTCAAACTCATATCTAAACTACGAATTTGATGCGTTAATGCTCCTACAGAAATATAATCAACACCTGCTTCAGCATAAGCTCTAATCGTTTCGAAAGTAATTCCTCCCGATGATTCTGTTTTACATTTTCCAGCAATAAGTTTAATTGCCTCTTTGGTTTGCTCAGGAGTGAAATTATCAATTAATATTCTGAAAACACCGCCGTATGTAATGATTTTTGAAATGTCATCCATCGTGCGAGCTTCGATAACAATTTTCAAATCTTTTGCCTTTTCCTTTAGATATGCATTTGTTTTATCAAGAGCCTCAACAACACCACCAGCAAAATCAATGTGATTATCTTTTATAAGAATCATGTCGTAAAGTCCGATGCGATGATTTTCACCACCGCCCATTTTAACAGCATATTTTTCAAGTAAACGCATACCTGGTGTGGTTTTGCGAGTATCGAGAATCTTTGTATGAGTTCCTTTTAGTAAATCAACATAAGCCTTTGTTTGTGTTGAAACACCACTTAAACGTTGCATAAAATTCAAAGTCAAACGTTCGCATTGTAAAATCGAAACTGATGGTCCTTCAACCATAAAAGCAATATCACCTTTTTTTACTGGTGTACCATCTTTTATGAAAACGGTCATTTTCAATGATGGATCGAACAGTTCGAAAACTCGTTTTGCAACATCAACGCCACATAAAATGCCATCTTGTTTAATAATTAACTGAGCTTTGCCCTGTAAAGTTGAAGGAATACACGAAAGTGTTGTGTGATCACCATCGCCAATATCTTCGCGAAGTGCGAGTGAAATTAATTCATCAATGAGTTGATTATTGTCCATCTTTTTCTATACGAAATTTTTGAATGAGTGATTTACCATTAATATTTTTAAAAAGGAAGTAAACACGATATTTCCCTAAATTTGTCGTCAAATTGCAAATAGCAAAATGTGCTGTTTCAGGTCCACCTTCGTGATTCAATTCTAAACTTAGAATTTTATTATTTGAAAAAAATTCTTTCACCAAAATAGTTGCTTGCGATTTGCTGTAAATATTTTCTTTATCTACAATTTTCAAATCAACATTACTATCAAAATATTCTGAAAGTTTATCGGCATTCCCTGTTTTTATTGAACCGAGAATATTTTCTGTTGGGCCAGCAATACAACTTAAAAAGCTGAGTAAAAGACTACCAACCACTAATGCTAGACGTTTTCCCATGTTACAATGTTTTAATAAATTTCAAGTAAATATACAATTATTACGCCATTTCAAGAAATTAGACAAAAAAAGAGCCTTCCAAGGGAATTGAACCCTCGACCTGCTCATTACGAGTGAGCTGCTCTACCGCTGAGCTAAGAAGGCTGATTGTATTAATGTAAATCTACAAATATTTTTTAAACTATTTCATATCCGATTCTAGTTTAACCGTTATCTTTTTATCAAAACGGATAAAAAAATATGCTGAAGCCATTAATGAAATAATCAGTATTATTCCATAAGAAAAAAGTGCATAATTAAAGTTATGTTTTATCGCAATCCATCCAATTGCAGGACCTACGGCAGAAAACAATAGTCGGATCAATAAACTTCGAATCGACAATACGGTTGCTCTCACATCTGAAGTACAACGAGTATTAACTTGTTCTTTAAGAATTGGAGTTGCTAATCCTCGGATAATATAAAATAAAAATAAAATAGCTAAAACAATTATAAAACTTGATGGTAAAGGAATTGCTAAATATGCACAAGGCAAGGCAATGATAATTGCCCAAAACACTGTTTTAGATCCAATAATTCCATGAATGTGCGCGGCAAACATCGAAACCATTGCGACACACAAATTAAGGCAAACCCACAGAATCGTTGTATTCGTTTCAGTTAAATGATGATGAACAAAAATAAGTTGCGCAACCCAAGCCATTGTGAGCGTTGCACAACCGGCAATTGAGGATAAAACTAATGCACTACTTAATCGTAAATCGTGGAATAATGATTTTTGAAAGATCGATAAAACATGTTTGAATGATGCCTTTTCGGAAATCATTTCGCGATTTGGCTCAAATAGTGTCAAAGCTGCTGGTATTCCAATTGATGCAACCAATGCTTGAGCAATAAATGGAGCTCGCAATCCAGCAAATACGGCTAATGCACCACCTATTGAAGATGCAATTGTTTCGGCAAAACTACCAACAGCTGTAATTCGACCTTCAAGTTTTAAATATTTTTCAGTTGTCTGTAAATGAACTAAACTGTCATAAAGCATTGCAGAATCAGCTCCCGACACAAAACTTTCACCAATACCTAGAATCAATTCAGCAGTAAGAAATCCCCAGAAATGACTGGTGCATGAATAAATAACATAACCCAACGATCCACAAATGGTTCCAAAAACGAGCGTATTTTTTCTACCCCAAAGATCGGCAATATATCCCGATGGTATTTCGAAAACAACAATGCTCAAAGAATAGGTTGCTTGAACAACCAGCATTTGAAAATCATTTAATCCATGATGATTATAAAACAAGGCAATGATTGGCATTATCAACATAAACCATTTTGCTATTTTGATAATGTAAAGTTTGTAAATATTGCTATAAATATCCCTTTCCATTGATTTGCAAAGGTAATTTATAAAACAATTTGGAAAGAAATTAAGCTAATACTTTTACCTGCGATTCAGGCAATAATGTCAAGGCACTCAAATCTAGATCAAAAACAAGATTTAAACCTGGCTTTTTACCACTTTCTATACTTCCATATCGCTCGGTAATAGAGAGCGCTTTTGCACCATTGAAGCAAGCCCATTTAAGCGTTTCGTTTAATGGAATTTTATTGAAATGTTGTGAGATCGTTTTTAGTTCATCAAGAATCGAAAGAGTTGTATTTGAGCTATAACTATCAGTTCCAATAACACATTGAAGGTTTTGAGCATAGAACATATCAATATTTGGCAAACAATCTTCGATATAGAGATTTGAATTTGGGCATAAACACCAAAAAAGAGTTTCCTCTTCAAAACCTTCAAAAAGAAATTTTATATCTTTTTCGCTTGTAAAAGTATTGTGTACCAATATTTTATTTCTATTCTGAGGAAAATATTTTGATATGGTTTGAACAGAATTTAATCCTTCATATTCAAGTGATTCTAAATTCATCCCCATTTTCACTAATCCATCATGAAGATTACCCGTTTTCTTTAGGAACAACTCATTTTCAGTAATACATTCTTGATTATGAATAGAGTAAATACCCATTCTCTTTTCTTGACTAATTTGAATTTTACCAAGTAATAGAGGCGAACAGGAATATGCTGCATGAGGTACTAATGTCAGCGGTATTTGACTTTTCCATTTTTCATATAACCCATTGGCAATTTCAAGCGACATTTTATCGGCTGGCTCTTCAACACCGAAGCATTCCAAAAAAGTATAGAAATATAAATCTGATTTTAATTTTTCGGCAAATGTTACTTCTCTATTAGAAATATCACCAACAGCAACTATCCCTTGTTGTTTCATTTCAGCAATTGCATTGGCAATTGCTGGATGTAGCCTTTCATCCGATGAACCACGATGGCCAATAATATTTTTTATAAATGCAGCTAATCCTTGCTTTTGAGGGACAAGGTTTTTCATATGTGAAAGTTCAAGATGACAATGGGCATTGATAAAACCAGGAGTAATTATCCCATTATAGAATTCTATTCCTTCGGATTCTTGTAAATTCCCATTAGTATCAATAAGTTCAAGAATTGTACCTTGATCATCAATTTTAACGATACCGTTTTTTAGGAAATTTCCTTTCCCATCAAAGATATAATGTGCTGATAGTGTTCTCATAAGAATTTATTACCCTTTTTGTAAAGATAATACTTTAATACTGAAAAATCAAAGTGAATATTTAACTGAGAAGAAATGAAATGAAAAGAAAATTACTTATTTGATTTATTTTCTCTTAATATCTTTTGTTCGTATGTTGCCTTTCTGACAGTTAATTCTGAAATGGCTTTTTCATAAATTTCACATATTTTCTTTTGTTCAGAATAGTGAATCAAGTTCCATAAAAACTGACGTTCTGTAACTTTATGTTTAGCAAATAAAGAATCATAAAATGCCTTTCTGACAAAAATCGGTTTTTTATGATTTATATAGCTATTTATGACACCATCAGCTAAGTGTAAATCAATAATTAATTCCCTCATTTGATTCTCAGGAATAATTTTTTTGTATGCGATTTCCTTTTTTTGACAGGAAAAGCTTAATACTAAAAGAAAAATAACAAATAATTGCTTCATTGAGATTATTTTACGAAACACTGCCGACGATTTAGATTTAGAAATTATCGACGTCTGCCACTTGAAGTTCTAATTTTATTAAATCGAGCTCCAACCATTATTTCATGAGTTCCTCCTGCAGAAACTTTTAATCGAGAATAAGTAATATCATACGAATATCCAATATAGATTTTTTCTTTATAAGTATAACCGAGTAAAACAGATACGGCATCGCTTGTTCGGAACGAAGATCCAATCCAAACTGTTTTTCGATAAATCATTCGTCCAGAAATTTCTAATTGTGGCGAAGATTGACCTGTTGCCCGAAAGAGTACCGTAGGTTCAATTTCATATTCTTTATTGAGATTTATTTTACCTCCAGTTACAACGGTAAAATGACTTTTCAATCTATTGATAGAATCAATCCTTGGCGATACATTATTATAACTTATTGCCAATTTATTTTGGAATAACTGATCGGCTGAAAACCCAAAGAAAAACTTAGAATTATACAAATAAAATCCAGATGTAGCATCAGGATTCCAATATGTATATTTACTTTGAGATAGACCAGGTTCTGTATTCTCGAATCTAATTTTAGTTTCATCTATTTTAAATTGAGTAATACCCAGTGACAAACCAAAAGATAATTTTAAGTCTTTGTATAACTTAATATAATATCCATACGATGCATATGCTCCCGTTTTCCCTGTTGGTCCTTGATTGTCAGAATAAACAGTACAACCAAGCCCCCATGGACCAGTTTTATTCGGTCCATAAACGCTCAATATATTTGTAATCGGGGCGTCCTTTATTCCCAACCATTGAAATCTATTAGTAGTTCTAATTTGATAATAATCGTACACTGAAGCTACCGCAGGATTTATAATAAAATCATTAAACATGTATTGAGAATACATTGGCGTTTGCTGTGCAGAACAATAAAATGACGATGTCAATAATAAGAAAGCCGAAATATATTTTATAAACTTCATAATATTTATCATCCTTTTATCTAACTATAGTTAATGAGCCTGCTAATGGTTTCGTTCCTTTTCCATCATTGAACTCAATCAAATAATAATATGTTCCCAAAGGTAATTCTTTTCCGTCTTTATTTTTACCTTCAAATGCTCCGGTCGTATAATCTTTTTCCTTTTCCCAGATTATTATTCCCCAGCGATTAAATATTGTTACACGTGCATCGGGGAATTGTTTAAGATATGGTAAATTCCATTTATCGTTTATACCATCACCATTAGGAGATATACCTGATGGAATTGAGAACGAAGGTTCAACTTTAATTCGTACAGAATCTCTTTCATAACAGCCATAATTAGTCTTTCCAACTACAATATACCATGTTGAAGCTATCGGTGCAATATCTATTGCCATTGCTTTATTTCCTGCATAGTCTTTTTCATTTAATATTTTTCGAAGCACTATCCCATCAGCTTTCATTGTAGAATCATAAGAATTCCAAACATATTCAATGAATCCTGTTTTTGAAGGATCTTTTGTTACGAACCAAGGTTCATTTTCAGGTTGTAATTGAAGTTTATACCCTTTTATAATTGAAGTTGTATCATGTAAAAACTCACCATCTTTTACAATTTCAACATGTAAACCTATGGTATCATAATATGACAAAGTCACTTCTCTCACTGGAACCGAACAACCATAGATAGTATACCACATTTGATATGTTGTTGGTTGAAATGGTTTAACACTAATTTCGGAGCCCACATTATTACTCATGGTCGCTAATAATTCATCGGTACTTCCATCTTTCACACCCCATAAAAAGCGTTCATTAGATAGAGGTTCCTTACCTGATGGATAGTATATAGAATGTTTCGCGACTCCAACCAATGTTGTTGAATCATTTTTACAGAAATGAACTGTATTAACTTCTCCATTATCCGTTTTTGTAGTTATTAAAGCCTCAATTTCAACTAAAGGGGTTACCGTTGCTGAATCAGAAATTTTACAACCATTTTTACTGGTAACAGTTACAGAGTATTTACCTGGCAATACTTTTTTCACTGTATCCAAATTGTCGGCAACACTTCTACTCCATTGCCATTGATAAGGTAGAATACTTCCATAAGCACGTCCGGCAAGAGTACCTGTTGGTGAATTATAATTACATTTTGGAAGTTGAACTTTATCAATTTTCAATGAATCGAACATTTCCGATTTAACCGTTACTTTTAACGTATCTATACACTTTTGAGCATCTTTTATTATTACATCATATGTACCTTTTGACAAATCAGTATGTAAAGAATCTGTTAATCCATCCCACCATTTAAAGGTTGCTGGTGCATAATCGGTAGTTATTGCGGTAATTTTTGCAGTTCCAGAAGCAGCTAATGCTCCACAACCGGCATTTACAACTATACTATCAAGTGTCATTTGATTTGCTTGAGTAATCACAACAGAACTAACTGCTTTACAATTTTTTGCATCAGTTATTGTTACTTGATATGTTCCTATTGTAGCAGCAGGAATTATTGTATCTGTTACTGTTAATGTTGTAAGATCTTTTATCCATGAGAATCCATTTCCACCATTTCCACCCATTGCAGCAACAGCAACAGTATCTGTTCCTCCAAAACAGGTAATCTTTGTTGGATAAGGGAAAGACATTTTCAACGTATCAGGTTGTTTTATTTCAGTGGTGTAATCTCTCCAACAAGTACTATCATCAGTAGCACGTACAGTATAGAAACCAGCTTTTAATGTGTTAGCAATAGAATCTTTGATTGATGCATCATGAGGCCATGTATATTTATATTTACCTGCGCCATCTAATGCTTTAACAGAAAGATAACCATCACTTAAACCATAACAACTTACTGGCGTAATCGTTAATTGTTGAATAACCATTAAGGATGTATCTGTTGTTCTTGTTGTATCAATATAAGTACAACCTTTTGCATCGGTCACATACACTTTAAAGTAATCAGCCCAATAATTTACAAATGTATCGGTTTTCGATAAAGTATCAGGTTTTACCATTTCTTTCCAAACATACGAATATGGTATTACTCCACCCGTAACAGTTGTTTTAACAATTCCTGTTGAATCTTTACAAGATGTTTTTTTCAAAGTTGTAAATGCAAATGACACCTTTTGTGGTTGAGTAATAACAAAAGTATCTATTGCTACACAATTATTTGATGCTTCTTGAACTGTTACGATATATTTCCCAACGGCAAGACCTGTAATTTTTGGTGTTGTTTGAGAAGTATTTGACCAAGTATAGGTTAGGGCATTTCCAAGACCTTTACTAGCTTTAACTTCAATTGATCCATCAGTGAAACCATAACATTTAATATTTGTTTGGTCAACTGAATCAACAACTAAAATCGATTTTGAAATGTCTACTGAATCAATTTCAGTACATCCATTCATATCAACAGCTGTTACAGTATATGTTCCTGAAGTAACATTTGTAAGCATTGGGTTTGAAACTGCTGGATTTGTATTCCAATAATAACTATATGCAGGTTTTCCATTACTTGCAGTTGCCTGAACACTTCCTGTTCCAACTGGAAATGCAGAACAACTAGCATCATTAATAATGTTACTAAATGCAACTTTAAATACTTTTTTTGACAGAATATTTATTGAATCAATGCCCATACATCCCTTCGAATCAAATACTTTAACCTGTATAAAACCTTCACGTAAAGAATCTGCTTTCCATGTAGTAATTTTATTAAATGGGAAATCTCGATTTTCCCAAATTATTGATGTATATGGAGATGTTCCTCCAGTTGTATCACCAATATGAGCTGCTCCAATTGGTTTGCCAGGACATAAAACATCCAGATCTTTATATATGTTGAATGCTACGGTTGAACTATCTTCAATTTTGATTTGATTTGTTATTGAACAATTTTGAGCATCTGTAACAGTTACGGTATAAAAATCAACTTTTAAATTTTTAATAATAGACGTTGTTTCACCTGTACTCCAAAGATATGTTACCGGCATTGAAGTTGCATCAGCATTTATTGTAATTTGCCCTTTGGACTGACCACACAATGTTCGTAATGTATCGTAAGTCATTGTTAAATGTCCTTTTTGTTCAATAAAGATTGAATCACTAGCAACATAACATCCAGTATCGTTTACAATAACCTTATGCCACCCTGTAGTTGGGGCAACTAAATCAGCAACAGATGCTGTACCATCCCATTTGTATGAATAAGGAGATTGACCACCAACTAAATGTGGTGTTATCGTTTTTGCTGTAGTTCCATAACATATTGTTTGGGTTGTGTCGTATGGCAATACAACTCTCATCTTCATTGTATCTATTATTGTTATATTTCTCACGACAGCACAACTTATAGAATCGGTAACAGTAACGGTATATATTCCAGCAGCGATACCAGTAATTGAATCGTTTGTTGAACCTGTACTCCAGATAAAACGATAGTTAGGATTCTTTAAATATGGAAGTCCTCTACTTGCTGAAACAGCTCCAATTCCGTTTGGTTCTAATGGACAAATAACATCCTTTTTAGTTGTTGCTGCTGTTAAATAATTTGTTCCAATCGTAAACAAAACAACTTGCTTACAATTTTTTGATGCATCGTTTGCAATATACACCTTATATGAACCTGGAGTTAAACTATCAGCAATTCCTGTTGTTACAGTTTGACCAGTTGGTTTCCACCAAGCACCAGCAGAATCGGTTATTGTTGTATTATATTTCCAAAAACTATAACTAAATGGTGGATTTATACTTGCTGGTTTAATTCTATAATATCCATTACTAATTGTTGGACATGTTGGGAAACGAATTGAATCAACAGTAGCTGTTATATCACCGTTATCAGATAATAATATTGGAGTGCTTGTAAATGAACATTTAAGCGAATCTGTAACTTTTAGTACATAATAATCAACACCTAATCCAGTGATTGAATCATTATTATATTGAGGCAATTTTATAGAATCCATTCCTAATGCATGCCATTGATAATCATATTTATAGTTTATGACACTATCTTTAAAAGGAACACCACCATTACCTTTGGCTATTATTTTTCCTATATCACTATTACAAACGGTATTTGTAACATTCCATATAACAGTTAATTTTGAGTTTTGATCAACCAGTATTGAATCTTTAAAGACGCAACTATTGCTATAATATACCGTGGCTGTATACATCCCAAGAGCCAAATTAATTGCTTTTGCCGTTTTTTGTGGATTCACTTTTCTGTCATTCCAAATTATTGAATCAGGAACTAAAGCATTTAACATTTTAAGTGTTGCAGTACCGTCAGCACCTTGGAAACATGAAACTGTTTTAGAACTCATAGCAACCGTCGGTGAAATTGGATCGACAAAAGTAATACTATCAACTAATGTACAAGTGCCATCAGTTACGGTTACTTTAAATGTTCCAGAACCCAAACCAACTACCGATGAATCAGTAGAGCCAGTCGACCATTTAAAGAAAACTGGACCTACATTATTTTTGTAAGTAACATAAGCTGATGCATCTTTCGCATAAACACAATTCCTCGTTTTCCAAATGTGCATTGTTATGTCTAAACCACCAGCCTTTTTAACCGTATCTCTAAATGTGTTTACACATAAATCAGCTTCACGTGTTACTTTAACAGTTTGCCATCCTAAACAAGCATTTTTTAACGTATCTTTTGTTGATCCTGTTTGCCATTTATATGTATATGCTAATTTATCAGTAGGATCTGTTTTATAAACAATTGCCTTTCCTGAACAAGGAATACACCAGACATCAACCGTTTTGATTGCAAATGACATATGAGATGTATCAGCAACTTCGATTGATGAATTTAATTTACACCCATTAGCATCAGTAACCGTTACGTCATAAATTCCAACAGGGACATTAAGATTTGAACTGGTTGTAACTCCATTTGACCATTTATAAGAATATGTAGTAACACCTCCAGTTACCTTTGCTATTGCTTTTCCTTGTGACAAACCACATGGAGTAAACGCGGTATCAAATGTCACAGCCATTGATGTTACTAAATCATTAATGACAATACTATCAGAATAAGTACACCCATTTTTATCGGTCACAGTAACATTTGTTGTTCCAGCACACAATGCTTTTGCTAAAGAATCTGTTTCTCCATTTCCCCAAAGATATGAATAGGGCGATTTACCAGTTACTTTATTCGCTGATAAAATTGATGATCCATCGCAAACATTATGACATAATACATCTTTCGTATTAACAAATATTGCATTAAACACATCTTTTACAATGATTTGCGAAACCACAACACTACAACTTGAAGTATCAGATACAGTAACAGTGTAATTTCCTGCAGTTAATACTGAAATTTGAGATGTAATAGCCGAATTAGACCAAATATAGCTATAGCCAGCTGAAGCAGCGCCCCCACTAGCTTTAACTCTAACTAATCCATCATTTATTAAATGACATGAAATAGTATGAACTGAATCTACAACTACAGCTAAAATATTTGATTCGTCAATTACCAAACTGTCAATTCTTGTACAGGTAAATGCATCTGTAACCGTTACAAAATACTTTCCTTTGCCTACATTTTTTAAGGTATCATCAGTTGACCCATCGGACCATTTATATTTATATGGTGCTGTATTTTTACCTGATGCTACAACATATCCACTACCATCAGTTCTTCCTTTACATGAAACTGATTGTTGAATTGGGAATACTTTCGTTCTCAAAGAAGTTGTGTCTTTTACTTTTATCGACGTACTTGCCTGACAATTAAACCTATCAGCAACTGTAACATCATAATCACCAGCTAAAATAGCTGTATTCGAACTCAATGTTACTCCATTTGACCATAAATAGCTATAACCTGTTGTTCCACCAGATGCAGTTATAAATGCATTACCTGTTAGTGTTGAACATTCAGAAGGAGTTTGACCTTTTGATGATATAACTAATTGACTTGGCTCACTTATAAATAATGTAGCTGTAGCTGTACAGAAATTTACATCCGTTACTAAAACAGTATAAAATCCTGAATCAGCACCAAAAACTAGCGAATCGGCTGATCCATTATCCCATTCAAATGAATAGGGCTTGGTGCCACCAAGTGTAGATACTTTAAATTGAGCATCGGACATGCCTTTACATGTTACCGAATCCGTTATTGATGTTGATAATGCTAAAACATTCGGTTCATTTACAGTAGCTGAAGCTGTTACATTACACAAAAATTTATCGTATACTGTCACGAAATAAGTTCCTGCAGCTAAACCTGATACATTACCTAATGTTGAACCTGTTGACCACAAATAAGTATATGGACTGATTCCATTTGCAACTAAAACCGATGCAGTTCCATTTGTATTACCGTTACATTTTACCGAATCGGTTGCTGTTATTGTTGGAACCATTCCCAAGGGATCAGTAATTGTAAATGTTGTATCTTTTGGACAAGCATATTTATCTGTTACTGTTACATTGTATGTACCTGCTTTTAATCCAACAATTCGATCTCTTGTACTATCTGCAGTCCAAGCTGCATTTGACCATTTATAACTATAAGATTTTGTTCCACCTACAATGTTTAACACAATAAATCCATCTGCTCGACCTTGACATGTTGGAAGAGAAATCGTTGTTCCTCCATATGTTATTGGTAACGGAGAAAATACTGTCGCTACTGTGTCGAGTTGACAACCAGCATCATCATTTACTGTTACATTGTATGTTCCTGAACTCAAACCGATTAAATCGGCAGTAGTGCCTCCAGGAGGTGTTTGCCAAACATAGGTAAAAGGAGGATTTAAATATGTACCACTTGACATTGGCACCAAATGAATTGCACCATCTGAACTAGCTGAACATAACGTAGAATCAATAGTTATTTTTGTTAATACTTTTAAAGAATCGCGAACCACAATACTATCAATTTGATGACAATTGTTTTCATCGGTTGTCGTTAAAAAATACTTGCCTGCTTTTAGGTTTTTTGCAACAGTAACAGGTATTGTTGGACCACTATTCCAGACTAAATCTAAAGGCAATGTACCTCCTGATATATAGGTGGCAATTGCTTGACCTGTTGCTTTTCCATAGCATAAATTTGCAATAGAATCAAGCTTCATAACAATTTTAGCTGGTTGAATAATGTTAACTGATCCTATAGACGTACAACCATTTTTATCATTAGCTGTAACAGTATAAAAACCTCCACAAAGCATTAACGTATCTTTATTTGGAATTGTAGGATCACTCCAATTATAGGAATATGGACTAATTCCACCTATAGGATTCATGATACCTTGTGCATCACATACCCCATAACAACTAGTACTCAGTTTAAGAGGCGTTTTATATTTTGTAAATGCTCCAGTTGTTAAATTAGATGGATTATTAATGTATAGATTTAATCCTGTTTTTTGGAAAGTAATTGTTTCCAATTTATGTGTTGTTGTATTTGTGTCAGTAAATGAGATTGAAGCATTTTGCCATATTGAAGAATCAACCACTTCTCCTGATTTTAATTTAAACCAATCCTGAATTTGAAGTACCCAGCCTCCATTTGATGGATCTTGACCATAAATAGCAGACCATGGTGACTCAGGCTTAAAGTCTCCTGCTATTGCAGGATTTTCTGGCCAACCAATTCGATTATTTATAGTCCATGATGGATCCCATCCCGATGAATAAGGATGGATATTACACATATCTAACTTAGCAGGAGCTTCTGTTGTAAAGCATACATCAAAATTTCTTCCGACATTGCAATTTGGCGTAGTTCCGTTAGATCCTTTACTTGGAGATTTACTAAGTGTAAGAATTGTCCCATTAGGTGCTATTAAATCAAATCCAATATCTTGAACCATATCTTCGGTTCCCTTAAAACAAACTGCTATTTTAGTTGTATTTTGAATGAGAAAAGATGATGGCTTACCGACGCCAACAGAAAAGACTGGAGGTTGTGTAATAAGAGTATCAGGACTAAAAAACTCACACCCATTTTTATCAAAAATATCTAAATTTAAAGGAGTACTGGAGGCTGGAAGATTTTTAATTATTGCAAGTGTATCATTTCCTCCTGAAGGATACCAAAGATAAGTATATGGTTGAGTCCCTCCAGAAACATGTGCGATAATTTGACCTGTTGAATCACCATAACATTTCACTTGTGTTATATCAAATAATACTGATAAAGATTGAGGATCAGGCAATACAAATGTTGTATCATATTTGCAATTATTATCGTCCGTTATGGTAATACTAAATGTTCCTGTTGATAAACCTGAAATTGTATTCGTTGTATTTGCATTAGACCATACATAGTTATAATCAACAACCATCGTTCCTCCACTTGCATTTGCAATAATAGAACCATCTCCGTCACCAGGACAGTTAGGTAATTTTGTAATAAAAGAAGATGTTACTTTTGTTGGCTCAGTAATTATCGTGCTATCTATTACAAAACAAGTGTTTCCATCAGTAACGGTAACATATTTTTTACCTGCCTTTAAAATAGTTGCTGTTGCTATGTTATCCCCATTTGACCAGTTATAAGAATAACCACCAAAACCATTCAAGGTATTTACGGTAACACTTGCCGTTGAATCACCATGACACTTAATTTGTGCACCAGGAGTAAACGACGTTGTCATTTTTAAAGGCTCGGTAATTACAATAGAATTACTAACAATACAACCTTTTGAATCAGTTACCGATGCAATAAAAGTTCCATGGAATAATAAAGTATCTTTTCCTGTAATTTTTACATCATTCCATTTATATGTATACGGTAGATTTCCACCAGTAGCTACAACATGAGCTTCTGCATCCCAACCTCCAAAACATTTTGTAGAAAAAGGATGTGCACCACCTGAATTCATTGAGACAGTAAGTTGTGGCAAAATACTTACATTCATAGAATCAATAGCATTAACACATTTACTTTTACCTAATGCTGTTAATTTCAATTTTACGGTATGTGCTGTTAAATCTGCTGTACCCGGAGTATAAACCGGATTTAATGAAGTTGCATCATCAAAGGTTCCATTTCCTGTAGTAGTCCACACCAAAGAAGCATAGGTTCCAAGTTGAGCTGTTGCTCCACTTATCTTTGCTGTTCCATTATAACAAATTTCCACATCTGTTCCTGCATCAATTTGAGGACCTTTATCAATTGTCAATGTCATTGTACGATTATCATCACTGCAATCGGCATTGCCTGTAGCTTTTAAAGTCAAAAATGCTAGACCTGATAAAATATCATTTGCACCTAACGTGTATGTAGGATGCAAGGTATTAATACTACTAAAAGTACCATCAGCAAATGTTTTTTCCCAAATTATGGTTTTATAATTTGTTGCAGTATCGCCAACAAAAGTATATGTTGAATTAAAACAAACAATATCAGTTCCAGGTAAGGTTACTAAAGCTGGCTTAAATAAATTCACAGTTTTTTGACTCGTTGCATCAACACACGATGGTTTCGCAATTGCTTTAAGAGTCAATGTTGCTTGATTAGCTATTAAATCAGCTGGAGTTGAATTATAAGAGGTTAATAAATTTGTACCTGCAGTAAATGTTCCCGAAGTTGACGATGACCATAACAATGAAGCATAATTTGATGCTGAGGCATCAGTAATATCAATTGATTTATTATTACAAATATCCATTATTGCTCCAGCATTGACTATTGGAGGATCATTCATTGTTAAAAGTATTGAATCTGATTTTGACATAGCCGTACACGACAATTTTCCGGTTACAGTTAAAACCATCAAGACAGATCCTACTGTTTTATCATTATTTCCAGGAGCATAAATCGGATGTAAGGTTGAAGCATTATTAAACGAACCATCTCCGGTGGGCGTTGTCCATGTTCTTGTATTATTATAACCTTCAGTTGATGCAGCTAATGTATAAGGTGCTTTTGAACAAATTACAAAATCGTTCCCAGCAAAAACGGTTGGTTGTTCATCCAATTTTAGCGTTATTTGAGAAGGAAAATCTGGACAGGGAGCATTTCCAATTGCTGTTAAAGTTAACTTTACCGATGCTGGTGCAGGTAAAGCAATATCTCCGGCACTTGGAACATAATCGACATTTGCACCTAATGGATTTGAAAATGTTCCTGTTCCTGTTGAAGTCCACGATAAAGAACTATAATTTTGAGCTGTAGCATCACTAATTGTTAACGTTGATCCTTTACAAATACTATGATTAGCTGCACTTGCACTTGCAAATGCACTATCAATTAATTGAACAGTCAACGAATCGCGAACTTTCATTGCTGAACATCCGCCAGTACCAGTAGCTTGAAGTTTCAACATTACCGAATTATTCGTATTGTCCGTTGAGCCTGGTGTATATATTGGATTAAGCGTTGTTGGAGTATTAAACGTTCCGTCGCCCGTTGTTGTCCACTGTAATGCACTATAGGCAGAACCTGTTGTTGCTTTTAAGTCATATGGTCCATTCGAACAAACTTTTTGATCTAAGCCTAATTCTATGATTGGTTGATCAGAAAGTGTTATTGTAATAGCCGATGGAACATTAGGACAAGGAGCATTCCCGTTTGCAATTAACGTTAATATAACTGAACCCGCTGCTTTATCGGCAATACTAGGTATATATTTTGTAGCTAAAGTTGTTGTACTTGTAAGAGTTCCAGAGCTGCCTGAGGTAGTCCATAGTATAGAACTATAATTTTGAGCTGTAGCCGTTGTGATATCTAATGTAGAGTTTTTACATACATTTTGACTGAGACCTGCATACGCAATTGCACTGTCAACCATTGTCAAGGTCATATTATCGGTAACGGTAATTGTAGAACATCCTCCATTACCAATTCCAGTTAAAGTTAAAGTTACACTTCCTAAAGTATTGTCATTTGCTCCGGGTATATATATTGGATTTATTTTGGTTTTATCGTTAAATGTACCATCACCCGATGTAGACCATTGTAACGTATTACAATATGTTTGAGCCGCTTCGTTTGTAATTGTATATAGTCCATTTGAACAAACAATATGATCATTGCCTGCAGTAATTGTTGGAGGATCGAAAAACGTTAATTTCACTGTTGACGTTTTATCAACACAGGGACTATTTGCAATAGCTTTTGCTGTTAATGTTACTGATCCATTTGATTTATCATTTGTTCCTGGAGTATAAATAGGTTGCTCGATCGACGTACTTGAGAAAGATCCATCACCAGAAGTTGACCATACGATTGAACTATAATAATGGATTGATGCTAAACTTGCTGTATAATTAACACCCTTACACATATTCTGATCTGCTCCAGCATAATTAAATGGAGGAACCGACATAGTAAAATCTAAAGAATCTTTTACATTTCTAGTAGCACAACCTCCACTTCCTTGAACAGACAAAACGACAGTTGCAAATTTACTTGTCGTATCTGCTGTCTTAAATGTATATGTTGGCTGAACAATCGATGGATCTGAAAATATACCGTCACCTTTTCTAGTCCATGTTACTGAACTTTGGTTCGATGCCGTGGCACCAGATAAAGAATAAGTTAATCCAGTTAAACAGACATTTTGATCGGATCCAGCAAAAACTTTCGGTAATGGACTAATAGAAACAATTCTAAAATCGGTAACATTGTTACAACCGGCTAATCCAGTTCCAGTTATCGTAAGTTTTACGGTTCCTAATAGTTTATCGCTAGTTCCAGGAGTATATATTGGATTTCGAATTGATGAACTTGAAAATGTTCCATCTCCTGTTGTTGTCCATGCTATTATAGAACAATTTGTTGCAACTGCAGCATTTAAGTTTACCGTTAAATCGGCACAAATTGTTGTATCAACGCCTGCATTTACAGTTGGTTCTTGAATTACACCAATCGTAATTGGATTGGGTGAAGTATTAATGCAACCATTTGTATCTTTTGCTGTGATAGTATATGTTTCATTTGTTTTTAGACTTTGAAAATTACTATCTGATTGATAAGAACGATTATCGGTTCCACTCAAACTGGCTAATGTAAATTGACGTGAACCCCATCCTCCCAGCATTTTTACTGAAATTGTTCCATTATTTTGCGAACCACATGATGGTGTACTTGATACCGGGTCTGGATTATATACAAATGGATATGGACCTGTATATCCTGTAATCCATGGTTGATATACTATTGATCCAGCAACGTAACAATGGTTTGAGTCAGTTACCCCACAAGAAATCCCAATATGATTTCCAAAATCTTTACCTATTTGCGTCGTTTGAACAATACCTTTATCATTTAGTCCCCAAGAATATCGATACAATCCACTACCACCAGTAGGATTTGCAATAAGTTCTGCATCTATGCTTTTGTTAGCACAAGTAACATGTTTTAAAACAGAAATAGGTACAATCATTGGTGCTGGCCATGTTGCTGGATAATTAACAACTTTGGACACCTGGAATACATTTGTTTTATATATTTCTAATTTGTAAATATTATGATAAGAAGTATCTGACATTAATGAATCAGCAACAGTAAAAGTTAATGCTGTTGATGGTACAGGCGTTTTTTTAGTTGCATATAAAGCAATATTATTTTTATATAACATATATTGAATTGGAGCTGTTAAACCTGTAACAGTCACCATTATTTTACCTTTTGCTTTACCTGAAATTGAATCACAAGTGAATGGTGATACAGTAGTTGTAAAATCAGCAGCTCTTTTATCCGAATTAGTTAAAATCCCATAAATCAAATTTCCACGTTGCAAGTCTTTTGCCCAATCACCTAAGACAATTATTTTAGCGTTAGAACCATCAAAAGTTAGATTTGCGGTTGTTCCAAAAAGCCAACTATTAACCGTAACAACTGAGTTGCCAAGAAATAATGCTCTTGTTTGAATTCCATTACCATCAAAAGTATTCGCAAAAATGGGGAAGTTATTTGTTTTAACAGTTCCTGTTTGCAATTTAATATTTTGAGATGTAGACACTTCCGAGAGGAAAGTCCAAGATCCACTCCCATTGAATAAAAGATTTGCAGCAATTTTTTTCGATAATTGAATTGTATTATCCATAGAACCAATGAACGAAATTGTACCTAAAAAGGAATCAATATATGTATCGGTTACTGATAGTGAACCACTTAATTGAATAATTGATGAACCTTTACCAATTAATTCGGGACTTAAACTTGTTGCAGTCCAAGTAAGATTATTGCATGATGAACTTCCTGAAATTGTAATTGATTGACCTATAGCAGTAAAAGACTTAGAATCTATAAATACGTTATCCGATGATGTTGGAATGGTTGCTCCACCAATACCTCCTGACTCAATGGACCAATGTGATACATCGTTCCAATTACCAGTTCCGCCAACCCAAAATCTATCTGCAGAGAAAGAAGAAAAGCTTAGAATGGAAAGAAATAATAAGAGCCATATTTTAAGTAATTTTGCCTTCATCTGTTGATTTTATCTTTTAAATTTTACATTAACAAAGCTTGGGTTTACGGTGTTCTTGTTAATAAGTTTCCAGCACGTGTTAATAATTATACACAAACGTAACTGTTTTTTCAGAAAAAGTAAAACTTTATGTTAAAAAAAACACTGCAACCCTTAAAAAATCTTAGGATCTCTTTTCTAAAATAATACTCCAATGAAACCATTCATTGAAAATCATTTCATTATTACCATTTAAAATAAGTACATTTGACAAACGGATTACCCTATAATGATTTCATATAAAGAAAGATATATCTTTTAAAATCAAACAAATACGTTATTGAAAAATCATTTTTCTTAAGAAGTTAATGTACACAAATGGTTTTAGCTTTTACAAATTGAAAACAGTTCATCTTTTCCTAAAAACAGCAATAATAAATCGTCGAATATAAATTAAATTCTTTTGTAATGACCTTCGGTGTAAAGATAAAATGCCAGTTTTAGCCTTTCGCATGAGGTCATTAAGATTGTCGAACCTTTGTGCTCTTAAATCCATTATTTTTGTAAAAAACTTTTCAATAAAATCGATATTAAGATGCTCAAAATACAATGGGATATGTGCATCACTAAATTGTGTGTACGAATGATAAAATCGCTCGTCGTAATATGAAAAATCTTTAGCTAAAATGCCTTTTTTGAATGCAATGCGTTCTAATTCGGTACCTGGGAGTATATGAGTAATGCCAAGTGAGATGCTTGTTACATATTTCGACAATTCACCGCACTCCTTTAATGTTTGCATTGCATCTACTTCGGTTTCATCTGGTAATGAAACCATCAAAAACATGTGACTACGAATTCCTAGAGAATAGCAAATTTTTACAAATTCACTTGTTTTGGTTAGATCAATATTTTTATTAATTGCCTTTAATACTTTTTCTGAACCTGATTCCAATCCGAAAGCAACACTAATACAACCAGCCTTTGCCATTAATTCCAAAACATCTAATGGTGTATCAACACGCGCTTCACAAGACCACTTAATACTCGGGTATTTTTCAATAAGTACTTCGCAGAATTCTTTAACGAATTTTTTATTTTCACAAAAGGAAGTATCGGCAAAAGTTAAATATTTAGCACTGTAGTTTATTAGTAAATAATCTATTTCTTGTAAAATATGGGTGATTTCACGAACTCTGTATTTAAATTGGTTAAATTCACAAAAAACACATTTTCTTGGACAACCTCTACCCAAAAAAACAGGAAAACTTCGGTAATTTTCTTTTTCATAGTTGCGCAGTAAAATTCCTTCTTTAAAACGATTCGGAATAGGTAACCTATCGTACATTAATGAGAATTTTTCTAAATCCTTTTCTGTTTGTCTATTTTTATTTTCAATAATGTTACCATTATTTTTATACGTTATGCCGTCAATAGTATCAAAACTTTTATTGTTATGTATTGCATTTACCAATTCGTAAAAAGTAATTTCACCTTCACCACGAACTACCACATCAACTTCATTAAATCGGCTTAATAAATCCCGATGTGTGTTGGTAAAGAAATTACCACCCACAACAATAATAGCATTTTTGTTGCTTTTTTTAATTTGTTTGATAATATCTAAAGCCAATAACACAGAATGAGGTTGCGCTGTTATCCCAACAATAGGATTTTCAGAGCATTTCGTTATTTCTAATAGTTCATCTAGCTTTTGCCAATACAAATCAAATACCTGAGATGCTAGATTATTTATAAGTAAATAATTTTGCAAAAACAGTAAACTATATGGAAGCATATAAATCCCAGAATATCTGTTTTTTTCTAACGCGTCTAATTCTGGTTTTCCACCTGGATTTACTAAAATAATAGGTTGTTTATCCATATATATATATTTTTGTAAAAATACGGAAATAAAATCAGTAAAATTTAAAGGTTTAATTATGTGAAATTCGGGACTATCTATCATTTCGTGATACTTTTAAAGAAACTCTATTTAGAATGTGTATTTTTGTAAACATAAATAAAAGTCGTAAAATTTATTACAACAAAAATAACGTGCAAGATAAATACTGCCCATTATTAAGATGTCCGATTTCGGGTGAACCACTAAAAATTGAGGTTCTTGAACGCCATCAAAAACAATACAATAACTGTAATATTGATGAAATATATACGGCCATACTGTATTCCCCCAATGGAATGATATTTCCAATAATATATGGCGTTCCACGTTTACTAACCGAAGCAATTATACTTTTTAAAGATTTTTTCAATACTCATCTACCTGATTTTAAAACAAAAGAAAACGATATTTTATCAAAACATGGTTCAATAATTCAAGAATGCTACAAGAAAAACAAAAATATTACAGCATGTTTTAGTTTTGAATGGAATTTATTAAAACGTGATTCAACAGATAAGATATGGCACCAAGATGAGAAAACAACTGTTAAGAAACTTTTTAAAGAAATTAATGAACATGATGTACGTTCAAAAAACATCGTAGAAATTGGTTGTGGACATGGATTCAATTCCGAAATTTTAGCCCAAAACGGAGCATTTGTATTCGCTATGGATATTAGCTTTAGTATTGAAAAGGCATATTTAAATCAAAATCATGAAAACATATTCTATATTCAAGGGGATTTACAATATCCTCCCTTTGAAAAACACAGTTTTGATATTGTTTATTCGAGCGGTGTAATTCATTACACAAAAGATCCTCGACTTTCTTTCAAAAGCATTGAAGCATTAGCAAAAGAACAAGGTAAATTCTGTTTATGGCTTTATAAACCATATAATTCAATTATTCATAATCTTTTTCTAAAAGCCCGACATATAACTAAACATATTTCGCCCAAAGTACTATTCTATTTGTTTATATTTACCTTAATACCAATATATTATATTGTATTATATTCCAAAAAAAGAAAAATGGATTGGCGCGAAATTATGATAGATTTAATTAATGGATTCGCCCCATTTTATCGATTTGAACTTATTCCAGAAGATGTAATTTCATGGTATAAAGCAGAGGAATATAGTAATATCAAAATTACAGACACAAATATTTTTGGATTTGCAATTGTTGGGACTAAGTTACTTAGGATAAAAAATCATGAGGATTAAAATATTAATCAATTAGCCATTAACAACAAATCTAAATTCAAAAATTAGAAATTATTTGAAGCCACAGTTACTATAATGGAATTTCAGAGGCGTAATTATTACATTTTTATCTTGAATAAAAATCATGAAATAGTCATAAGCAAAACATGCACACCATTCAAAGAAAATTGTTTGGCTTTTTCCATCTGACAATTAAAGATTTAATAAAGAAAAACAGATGAAAATAGTACTAAAACAATTTCTAAAGAACGACATTTTTAAAGAACTAAGAACTTTATTTACTGGCACTGTTATAGCACAAACAATAACAATTATTGCACTTCCAATATTAGCAAAACTTTTTTCACCCGCTCAATTTGGCGATTTTGCATTATTTTTTTGCATCGTAAATGCATTCGGTTATATTGCAGCTGGTCGATTTGACGCAGCCTTAATGTTACCAAAAACAGAAGATAACACTAAAATATTGGTTTCAATTGGAATAATTTGCTGTATTGGAACGTCACTAATTGCAGCTTTCATTTTTCTTTTAACATCAAATTTCACAATTTTCAAAGGATTCCAACAGGTAATAAATGCTAATCGATTTGAACTTCCAATTGCCATCTTTTTAGTTGGATTTTATACCCTTTTATCATCAAAATATAATCGTGCAAAGAATTACAAAAAAATAGCAATTGCTAGAATATTGCAAAATGTCGTTGTTTCTATTTTTTCAATTTGCTTTGGATTATTAACTTTTGGTAATAAGGGACTTGTATTTGGATTTATGCTTGGACAAATAATTTCAATTCTTATACTTTCTGAAAAGCGATTTGAACGTATTGATATAAGCCAAACAAAGGATCTTATTAAAGAATATAGGTCGTTTCCTCTTTATTCAGTGCCAATGGTGTTTTTAAATACTATTTCAAACAATATTATGATATTTTTATTGACTCTATATGTAGGAGCATCATTTGTAGGGTTCTATTCACAAGCTTACAAGGCTATAAATTACCCATTATTTATCATAGCATCTTCCGTTTCTCCAATTTTTTTCCAAAAGATATCGGTATCAGAAAATAAAAGAACTTTATTCTTTATTACCTTCTCTGTAAGCATCATAACCGGTTTATGCTTATTATTACCTATTGTCCTTTGGGGTGAACAAATCTTTGCTTTTGTTTTTGGCGAACAATGGAGATTATCGGGAAGAATTGCAGCAAAATTATTTCCAATGACAGTTGTAGGTTTTGCGATTACAAATGTTTGTTCAATATTTTCAGCAACAAAATCAAATTTAATATTGCTTATTTGGCAAATCTTTTATTTAGGTCTCTCAATCGCACTTATTTACACATTTCGGAATGGTGATAAACTACAACTTATTTCTTACTTTTCATGGTTTAGTACTTTAATGTTCACGATACTAGCAGGCATTATAGTAATTATTGTAAAAAAGCATATAGATTATTCGCCCCAAAACGAATAGCTAAATCCAAACAATGCATTGAATCGTTGAACTGGATAATTTGCCCAATATTGATAATTTTGAGCTGCTATGTTATTGATATTTGCAAAGCCCGAAACTCTTTTCGTTAAACGATATTCAACGCCTAAATTTGCATCGACAAAACCTTTAGCAGTTCCCATTGTTGATGGTCTTTCGCCAACAAAGAAGATGTCAAAATTAACGATAATTTTATGCTGCATATCGTAACGGAAATTCAAGGTTGAAACGACTGATGGTTTGTTATAAGCTTTTGCAATATCTTTTGTGTCATATGAGAAATAATCGAACTTATAGGTCAAATTTAGTTTTTCGAATTTCTTATAACCTATTTCACCATGAAAATTTAACACATTAGTTGCACTTGAAACTGTTGAATAATAATAATTTGGCTTTATTATTGGCCATGCAACATAAGATTCTCCAGAAAAAGATGATGGCAATTCATTTACAAAAAAACGCATATTATCTACTTGCGAAAAAGTTGCTGACATTGAGTAAGACATAAAACTTGTCATCAAACCTTTTACACCACCAGTCACATTTACATTATAACTTGTTGGATCTGCTTTTGTTCCAGGTGCTAAATAAGGATTTTCTTCAACTAATTTTGCTATCCCGCCCCATTGTGAATAACCATTACAAACAACGAATGGAACAAAAATATAATCGGCAACATTGTATTCAGCATATACATCAGGATACAGATGAAATTTAGAATATCCGCCAGCATATAATTGTGTTGCAAATCCAACTTTTCCTTTAAAATGCCCTTGATTTATAGTAGCAAAAGGATTAAAAAACAAATCGGTAGTTTTATCAATTCCATCCCAATAGTTAATATTTAATAATCCGGTTACAGAATATATTCCCATTAATTTTTCAACTTCCGATTCTAAACCAACGCCCATTTCATCGTCGGTTTTCGACTTAAAAAGTTCGAAATGTGGTTTCATATTGTAATTTATAGCTCCCGAATCGGTATATAAAGAACGAATTCCCGTTTCGATATTTATTGTTGAATAATTGAGAGCAATGTTATCGGTCGAAGATGTGATATTATTGGGCATTCCATAGGTATGAAATACATCAAATTTCCCACCTAAAGAACCATAAACTTCTTTCTTTTCTAAGAAGCGTTTGCCGTTTAATTTCATATAATTATCGGAAATTGTTGCCTTTTGATTTACGCCGTTTACTTTTAAATCGCCAAATGAACCTTGATGATTGAACTCTGAATTGAATGACATTTTTTTCGAACGAATGGAACCAAGTTGAAGATTTGCCAATGTGCTCAAATAATTTCCAAGACCGCCGGTAAATATCCCACGATATAAACGTGTTAACGGTTCACCCTTCATCTTAGCGGCATTTATTGGCGTTAACTCAAATTCGGGATGAATTGGTTTTGAAATAATTGAATATTTAAACGTTGGTCTTACGCTTAAAGTGTCTTCGATCTGAGGCAAACTATTTATGCGGTTCGCATCGGAAATTGCAGGTTCGTATTCCGTAACAACATGTACCACTTTGGTTAAATTAGGGTCATTACTCGTCGAATCTTTTTGTTGTGAAAATGCAATAGTTGATGCAAAAATTGCAAAAACGGTTGCTGAATATTTTATCATAGTATTTCTCATCGTCATCACTTATTTAATTTGAATTTCATCAGCATTATCGGGTTGAACAGGTGTTGGTTCGGGTGCTGGTGGTGTATTTAATATATCGAGCTTTTGTTGGCATTCGTTAAGAATTCCATCCGATTTTTCGGGATAATTGTCGATGATACTTTGCAAAGTATGTTTCGCCTGAAAATCGTCTTTTCGGCTTTCGAAAATATCTGCCCAAAGAATATAACTCTTTGCCATCCAATATTGTTGAGGAGAGTTTTGATCTAAGAAATCGAGAATAACTTTTTCCGATTCATCAACCTTTCCTTGATGAAACAGAATTTCCGAAATGTGGAATTTCGATTCTGCACCTTCAGCACTTTTAACATCAATAGCTACTTTTTTATACATTTCCATAGCTTTGTCGAGCTTTGCTTGTTGCAGGTAAATATTTGCCAAATTAAATGTCGCCATACGAATCAACTCGGCTGGTACTTTTTCGGTTGCTAAAAGTTTCTCGGCCGATCTTACAATACCTGTTGAATCTTTTAATTTAACACAACACAACAACGTTCCTTTCCGAGCTTCCATTTGGTTCGATTTATTTTCAGAAAGGCTATCGAGCAAGATAAATGATTTAAGCGCTTTGTCGTACTGTGCGTTGTTGTATTCAATTTGCGAAAGGTTGAAAAGTGACACTTCGGTATATTTATTTTTTTTACGTTCCACAATCGACTGATAACAAACGGCAGCACTATCGGGCAATTTCACTTTCAAGAAACAATCGGCACGATAATACAAGGCATTGAGGCTAAATATTCCGTTAGGAAATTTCTTGTTGTACGATCCAAAAATCTCATTACTTTTTGTGCAATTATCTTTCATATAAGCGTCTTCACCAGCCAAATAAATAAGTGAATCTTGAGCGAATTCGCTAACCGAGTTTTCGCCATTTACACTTTTATAATAATCTAAATAACCACCAGCATCATTTTTTGTAATATAAATATTTTTAATTCCGTTTAATGCATTTTTCGACTCAGGAGCTCCTTTGTAATCGCTAACAAATTGTTTATAAACGGCTAGAGCTTTATCGTTTTGGTCGATATTTACGTAGATTAATCCTAATTGAAGTAACGATTTTTTAACATAACTCGATGTTGGGAATTTCTTCAAAATAGTTTCGTAATACGAAATTGCGTTTTGAGGTTGTTCTTTTGCGCACCAAGTTTCGGCAATTTCGAAAGTAGCATCATCGACCAATGCCGATTGTGGATAATCGTTCAAGAGTTTCGACATTCCGTCGATTTTTTGGTCGAGCTTTCTAAGTAAGCCAGCACAGAACGATTTTTGAAATAAGGCATAATCGAAATCCAAACTATTGGTAGTATAAGCTTGATCGTAGAATTTCATTGCCACATCGTATTTTTTTTGCATAAAATAACAATCGCCAGTTCGGTTGCAGGCATCGCAATAATTTTTCGATTTGCCAACATTTTTAAATTCCACAAAGGTGCGGAACCAGCGCGATGCATCGTCATATTTTTTTAACTTGAAAAAGCAATATCCTAAATAATAATGTGCTAATGGATATTCCGATTTGCCAATTGCGCCGGGCGATGTTGTGAAAACCTTATAATCGTCGATTGCTTCGTCGTATTTTTCGAGACGATATTGAGCATCGCCACGCCAAAAATATGAAAGAGCTGTAAGATTTTTATCGAACATACTATATTGAAGCGATTTCGAAAACATATCGATAGCTCCCGAATAATCGAGACTATTATATATTTCTAAACCGCGATAAAATGCAATTCGTTGATACGCCAAATTCATTTCGTTATCGCGTTTTTTTATTTTATCTAACCAAGCTAAAGCATCTTTGTAATTTTTGGTCGACATATACACTTTTGCCAAATATCCATACGCTTCATCAATGTTTGTTGCCTCTGGATAAGCATCGATATATTGTTGAAATGAAAGAATAGCTTCGTTGAATGGAGAATGTCCAATTTCATACGTAATTTTTGCATAACTAAACATCGCATCTTGTTTGATGTTTTTGTCTGCATCCATCTTTGCAGCTGCCATAAAAGCATTGCGAGCTTTATCTTTTTGGTTTAATTTCGCATAACAATCGGCAAGATGATAAAACGCATTTTGCGAAAGCGAATCATTTTCGTTTGTAACCTGTCTGAAATAGGTTATGGCATCGCTATATTTCAAAACTCTGTAATAAAGAAATCCCATCATGTAATTATCAGCCTTTACAATGGTTTTGGCTGTTTGCAAATATTTTTCCATATACGTTAGCGAGCGATCATATTTGCCGAGTTGATAATACGATTCTGCCAATATTCTAGCAATTTCGGCAACCCGATTGACACTTGCGCCTTCCATTAAAGGAGTTGCAAAGTCAATCACATCTTGATATTTCTTTTGAATATAAAGAATTTGTGTGATGTAATATGGCACAACTGGTGCAAAGGTCTCGTCCGATTTTAGCGATACAAATCCTTTGTAAGCTGTTTCGTAGTTTTTGTTTTGATATTCGATATGTGAATAATAATACAAAGCAGGCGATTTATATTTATTGGTAGAATCGTCTTTTATTTGGCGAAAACAGTCGCGAGCTTTATCATTATTTTTTGCTTGATAATAGCAATATCCTTTTTTAAATAAATATTCCGATTTATCGACTGGTTTTAGATTGCGATCCTCAACTTCTTCGAATTGTTTTAACGCTTCGGGGAATTTATTATCTCGGTAAAAATATTTACCAAAATTAAAATGAGCATACTGAACTCGTGGACTTTCAGGATATTTTTCGATGAATGTTTCGGCCAAATATTCGGCATCGGGATTGAAAAGTTCGATGGCACAAACGGCAAAATAATATTCAGCTTCGGGTTTTACAAGACTTGTAGCCGTTTTGTAGTGATCGATAACCAATTTGAATGCTTCTTGTGCTGCAGTATATTTTTCTTTACTGAACAAGTCGATTCCTTTTCTAAAATCTTTGTCTTCGTAAGTGTAGATCTGCGTTTTTTGAGCAATGGCATTAAACGTAACCATGCTAAATAGCACCAGAATAATCGCGTTTGACAGTGCAGTGATTCTTTGCTTCATTCTTATTTTTTTAAGTGTAATTGTAAAATCAAAATTGAGCACAATTGTATGTTTCAAATGATTTTTGAAATTCTACAATTTGGGCATTTAAAATTACTTTGAATTGGTTTACAAGCATTTGTAATGTTTCAACATTCTATCAACATACAATCATCTTAAAATGTGACTATTACCCATTTTAATAGAATAACACATTAAAAATGAGTATATGAAAGAAAGACCGAGGTAATAGAAAACAAGTACAAGAGATTAGTTTTTCCCTTTATAGCTTCGATGTTCGCCACCACCTTTGGAATTATTCCCATTTCGATGAAATAACCAACTAAGTGACAGATGAATTTTATTAGCATCGCGAGCCGATTGGCTTTTTACAGACTTTGAGGAATTATTTCGATTTGCTCTTCTCTGACTGCGACTACTAATATCAGGTTTGCTTTTATCTCGACGAAAAAGCCAACCCAACGAAAAATGCACTTTGTTGGCATCGCGAGCCGACTGACTTGCGGAGCCGTGAGAAGCATTAAATTTATCGGCATCTCGTGCATTGGCACCATTTACACCCGGTTTTTGATTACTCCGATGGAAAATCCAGCCTAAAGAAAAATGAATTTTATTGCCATCCTTTGCCGATTGACTTAAGGTTTGACTTCGTGTTTCATTAAACTTATTTGCTTTTCGTTCATCGCGTTTCATTTTTCTAGTTACAGCACTATGTTGTTCATCAACACGACGATCTTCATATTTTTTGCGTTGCTCTTTCTGAGCTTTTCGAAGTTTCTTATCTTCAGCTCTCGATGTACTTTTGGGTTTACGTACAAACTCATCGTTCCTAAAATTCCGCTTTATTTTGTGAGATTCCATTTTTTCAATCTTCACCTTTGCTTTTTTGGGCGGTTCCTTTTCGTCCTTTTTGGGCTCTTGCTCTTGCGCAAATGCAGTTGAATGGCAAAGTACCATTACAAATAATCCAAAAAGGAACAATAGTTTTTTCATTTACTAAAAACTCAAATAAGATTTTTGTAAAAATATAAAAATCAACGATTCAACGAACATGCTTTGCATTTTTCTATTTTTAAACTCCGAAAACTGCTACCTTTGGATTCATTTTAAAAGAAATGCTGTCGATAAATCACATACAATATTTACTCCTTGACGTTTTTGGAATTGATGAAACAGTACTAAAAGTATGTTCTATCGACAATGAAATGATACATATTCAATTTCAAAATTTTGAATATACTGAACGTTGTTTTGATTTTGAGAATCCAGAACTATCAGACACTGATTTTGATGCACTTGAAACCATTTTTTTTGAGATTATTAAATGCAAATCTAATAATTCTGAACTGTTCCAATTATATAAAAATGTTTCGCCAAACGGAATTCGATTTCTAAAATTGGTTCATTTTTTTGTCAATGAACATTACTTTGGCAAACCTGTTCGAGTTGATAATCACAATCGAGTTACTTCCGATTCGGTTTATAGAAATATTCAAAAATATTTAAGTTATCCAATGGTTGATGTTCTTATAGATATGTTTCAGTTGAATTATCTTGCAACCGAAAAACGAGTAAGAACAATTTACTTTACTTCGGATTTCGATTATATAAATCTGTGGTCGTATTTAGGGTTTTTCAAAACCATTTGGCGATTTTTCAAACATATCATTTTTCTCCGACGAATGTTGTTTATTGAGGAATTTTGGTCGGTTATTCTTTCAAAAAGATATTTATTGCGAAATGTTATGCTGACAAAAAGCATGTTTTTGTTTAAAGACAAAATTTCGGACTCGTTACAGGTTAAAAATATTGGTTTTCTTTTAGTTGAAAAGTCGCACAAAAAATATGATTTCAAAAACGACTATTCCCAATTGTCGTTTAAAGAATATTTGAATCGAGTGATGGGAAATGTTTCATTTGGAATTCATCCATCGTATAATACGAGATATAAGCCCGAATCACTGAAAAAGCAAATCGAAACCATCGAACAAGTTATTTTTGAATATCCAAAATACTCACGTTTCCATTACTTAAATTGTTGTTATCCAGATGATTTGCTTCCGTTGGAAAAAAACAGAATTAAACAAGATTTCTCATTCTATTTTTGCGATAATTTATTGTTTCGAGGAGCAATTTCTCGACCGTTTAAACAATGGTCTTACAAAGAAAATAGAGCTATAAATGTCGAAATTATTCCACTTACAATTATGGACGTGACATTGAGAAATACCTTGAAACTTACGTTTGAAGAGGCTGAGAAAATATCATTTGACAAGATTAAAAACACTTTACTCTTAGGTCAAAGCTGTGTATTGCTTTGGCATAATAACGAAATGTATGAACCATTGTCTCGAAAAAGCTACAGTCGAAAACTCATGCTATCTATTAAAAACTACGTTGAAGAAATCGGAAACATTCGATGATTTTCGATTAAAAAACATATTTTTACAAAAAAATAGATTTGATGGACGGTAAATCCGGTTTAAAAAAAATAGTAATACTCACCTACTTTTTCCCACCGGGTAACTTTGCAGGAAGTTACCGACTCTATTCGTGGGCAAGATATTTACATAATTTTGGCTTCTATCCAATTGTGATTACGCGTCACTGGGAAAAAGATCAAACAGATTATGCTGGTATTTCACAAAAAACGGAAATTGAGATTCAAAAGTTTGATGGATTTGAAGTACATTCAATTCCATATACTGGGAATTTACGCGATAAGCTTAAGGCTAAATATAGGAATAAACTTTGGTTTGTTACCAAGTTTTTAAGTCTTATGGAACTCGTTTTTCAAAACTACTTTTTATATTTCATTCCATCTAGAAATTTATATTATTACACAAAAGATTTAATAGCAAAGGATGAGGATATAAAATACGTTTTTGCAAGTGGAAAACCGTATATTTTATTTCGCTTTGGCTATTTACTAAAGAACCAATTCCCCTATTTACGATGGATTCCCGATTATAGAGATCCATGGAATACTCATTGGTGGTTAATTAAAAAAATGCCATTTTTACTGAAGCTAATTGAAGCACAAAGCGAAAAGAAATGGTTATCGAATGCCGATGCATTTACAACTTGTTCTGAGGAATGGAAATTAGAAATTGAAAAATTCACAAAAAGGAAAGGCTTTGTTGTATTCAATGGTTATGAAGATGAAGATAAAGCATTTTTTAACGATGAAATTTTTAATACCGATGAATTCACAATTTTACATAATGGATCAATTTATGGCCTTTTTAATATTGAGATTTTCATAGAATCAATAAAACAAATAATAATTAATGGGAATGATAAAGTCAAAGTTCATTTCCCCGGTGTTTTGATTGATGGAAAAGAAGGTGAAAGAATTAAACAAGCAATTATTGGTTTCGAAAAATATTTTGAATTATCAGGACGAATCCCACACAATATTTTGATTGAAAAGATGAAACGAGCTCATTTATTACTTGTTTTCGGCACAAAAGAAATGGGTGGATGGGTTCCTTTAAAAATATTCGAATATTTTATTGCAAAAAAGCCAATACTACATTGTCCGGGAGATGACGAAGTAATAACAAAAATGATTCATGAAACAAAAACAGGTTTTGTTACCTATACAAAAAATGATACGGTAGCCGTTTTGGCGAAACTTTACAAAAATTGGATTGAGAATAAACCGGAAGAATTTCGTCCAAACGATGCTGCCATTGCAGAATATTCAAGGAATTCACAAACGCAAAGACTTACAAATTCATTACAGATAATTGACTCTCGATTTTCTGTTCCTTCTGTTCCTGTCAGTAAATTAAGACAAAATATTTTTGAAACGGCATTTACAATTAAACTTCACAACATTTTAAGACTAACAAACACAAAATCAGATTCTCTCGTTTTGTGTTTTCATGACATTTCCGACGATCCAAATCCTTCATATCCTTCATTACCACCATTTCAATTTGAGAAGATTATAGAATATCTTTCGTCCTCCTATGAGTTTACAACAATGGAAAATATTTACAACAAAAAAGAAACAAACAAAACCAAAGTTCTACTTACTTTCGATGATGGCTATAAAAGCTTTAAAACCGTTGTTGTTCCAATTTTACAAAGACATAATGCAACAGCAATCTGCAGTGTAATTGTTGACACAATTGAGTCTGGTCATCGATTTTGGACAGATAGACTAAATGCATCTCTAAATTATATTTATTCAAATTATCCGGTTTTTCATTATTCATTAGAAAATATTTCTTTAGAATATGATTATCGAACCTGCAAACCCGACAGATTTAGTAATACAATATTTAGCGTTTTACTTGAAAAGCCTTCTGATTTCAGAACACAATTTGTTATTGGAATTGAAGAAAAACTGGGTGTTACATTTGAATGGAGCGACAACTTTATGAATTGGACAGATATTCAATATTGTGTTGAGCAAGGAATGACCATCGCTTCGCATAGTAGGACACACAATATTTTAAACACAATTATAAAAGAAGACGAATTACGAAATGAAATTCAAAATTCAAAAAAAACGATAGAAGAAAAAACCAATAAAACAGTTAAAATTTTTACTTGTCCCAATGGCATTTACAATGAAAAAGTAATTGCTATGGTTGAAGAAGCAGAGTATCAATATATGTTTACTACTGAGGAACATAAAACAAAGCAAAGCCTCATTACAAATCAAAAACTGAATATGTTGCCTCGAATTTCAGTAAATAAATCATCGTTCGAAGAAAATATTTTTAAAATAAACAACTTCTTTTCAATGGCAAAACCATTACGAAGATAAGATTATATTTACTTTTTATTTACTAAATAGTAGCAATGCAAACACAAAAGAAAATTTTATCGGTAGTTGGTGCTCGTCCAAATTTTATGAAGGTAGCTCCATTGCATAAGGTTTTTTTGCAAATGCCTGATAAATTTATTCACAAAATTTGCCATACTGGTCAGCATTTTGATGAAAAAATGTCGACCATTTTCTTTACCGAACTTGAACTGCCAAAACCTGATTTTTATCTTGGGATAAGTGGAGGATCGCATGCTGAACAGACTGGCAAAATAATGATTGCGTTTGAGAAAGTAGTATTGCAGGAAAATCCAGATTTAATTGTAGTTGTGGGCGATGTTAATTCAACCCTTGCTTGTGCGTTAGTTGCATCAAAATTGAACATTCCTATTGCCCATATCGAAGCAGGACTACGAAGTTTCGACAACACAATGCCAGAAGAAATAAATAGAAAAGTTACCGACATACTTTCTGACTATTTATTTGTAACTGAACAAAGTGGCATTACTAATTTAGTAAATGAAGGTATTGACTCGGGAAAGATGTTTCTTGTAGGGAATAGTATGATTGATAGCCTTTTTCACTATTTACCAAAGACTCAAGACTCAAAAATTCTACAGCATCTTTCTATTAAAGCAAAAGAATACACTTTGGTTACCTTTCATCGACCATCAAATGTTGATGATTATAATTCGTTAGTCAAACTACACAACTTTTTGAATGAACTAGCTCAACTTAAAACAGTTGTTTTCCCAATTCACCCACGAACAAAATCAAATTTAGAAAGCCATAATTTACTAAAATCTTTGTCGAAAAACGTCGTATTAAGCGAACCAATTGGATATATCGATTTTATTACTCTCGAAAAAGAAGCACTATTAGTTATCACAGATAGTGGAGGTGTTCAAGTAGAAACGACGGCATTACATATTCCATGCTTAACCCTTAGAAACAATACCGAAATACCTGCAACCTTTGAAATTGGAACAAATATCTTAGTTGGAACAAATTTTATAAATGTAATTCAAGAAACAAAAAACATTTTGAGCGACAATTACAAAAAAGGTTCATTACCAATATTTTGGGACGGAAATACCGCAACTCGAATTGCGAATATTTTATCTGAAAAATTATTTTCCTAAATGAAAAAAATACTAATACTTGCATACGATTTTCCACCATACAATTCAATGGGAAGCCAGCGACCATATGCCTGGTTTAAGTATTTCCATGAATTTGGTCTTTATCCAATTATCGTGACAAGGCATTGGGGCGAAACGTACAAAGATGCTAGCGATTATATTAAACCCAGTGAAATTCAAAAAATCAGTATCCAAGAAACCGAAACAGGAACAATTATCAATGTTCCATATAATCCAAATTATAGAGATCGATTAATATTAAAATATGGCTTACGGTCTTGGGTTTTATATAGAAAATTCATCACGCTCCTTTATACCATTTTACAATATTTATTTTTTCCATTCGACAATCGAAAAGGCATTTATGATGCTGCAGACAACTACATAAAAGAGCACAAACCCGATTATATAATTGCAACTGGTGAACCATTTATACTGTTTCGTTATGCCTCAAAATTATCAAAAAAACATTCAATTCCTTGGATTGCTGATTATCGAGATTATTGGAGTAAAGACTTTAATCTAAACAATCATATTGAAACAATGCTTTACACCTTTTTTTATACTCCGATAGAAAAGCATTTTGTAAAATCCGCAAGCTTAATCACGACTGTTGGACCACTTATTCAAAATCTACAAAAAGCCTTATTCCCCAAAAAGAAGATTGAAATCATTTTAAATGGCTATTTTGAAGATGAATATCCAAAAAATACTATTGAAAATCAAAGACAAGAAACATTTAATATTGTTTTTGGAGGAACTATTTATCTTTTTAATCCAGTAGAAATCTTCCTTGAAGGACTTGCTATCTGTACGCAAAATGGTGAATGTCAAAAGATACGAGCAACCTTTTATGGAAGTAACTTTGAATTAGCACAAAAAGAAAGAATTCAAAAGAATTCCATCGGTATTGAGAATCATATAAAAATGACCGATCGATTAACACGAAACGAATTATATTCTGAATATTACAAAGCTTCTTGTTTATTAATCTTTGCTAATCAACAAATGATTCCCGGTAAACTGCTTGAGTATTTGCCAATAAATAAAAAAATCCTAATGGCAGGTAAAGACAATGGATTTATGGAACAGATTATCACAGATACCAATACTGGAATAATCTGCTCTACAGCTCAAGAAATAGCTGAAGCGTTGAAGTCTATGTATAAAGAATGGGAAACAACTGGTTCGGTAAAATGTCAATCAAGAAATATTGAAGAGTATTCTCGACGTTTTCAAACCCAAAAATTGGCAAATTTGATTAAAGGAATAGAGAACTAAACGCCACTTCCTTTTATCTTTTTAAAAAGTTTTGCCTTTCGTGAATTATACAGAATAGAATTAAATAAAACCGTCACATTTCCTCCAAACGAGAGTTTAAATTTATTGATATTGAGATGTTTTTCATCATCTCCTTTATAAAAGCCGCCAAAATCATAGGTCGTAAATCCTGCCTTTGCAAAATGACACATATCAAGCCAATGACAATATCTATTTACCTTTGAAATATATTGTTTTTGTCCAATAAAAACATTGCGATACGAGTGCAAAAGTTCAGGTCTATCTTGTGAAACCCTATAAACATGAAAAATCAATATATTTCCAGATTCATCGGTAATATCACTGATATACAATGCTCCACTTCGTTGTAATGATGTAAGATAGTTTTCATCTAATCCATCCATTCCGATAACTTTGGCAAAATCCTTAAACACCGTTTTAAAAGCTGTAATTTTCATTTTCGATGGGTTCGAATCCATCGTGAAGGCACCGGCATTCATTTTTAGAATCTGATTAATTTCGTTTTTCGTTGTCGAAGGAAATTGTTTAAATGTTTCTTCAATATTTGGTTTTAATTCAACTAAAACTGTTGATCTTTCATAGAAACAGTCTCCAACAGGAACAGAACTTCCTAGAATATATGAAATATCTTGCCTTGAATTTATCTTGTAATCAGTTGACGGATGAAGATATTCATCCATTGTAAAAAAAGCGTTCTTTATAGCTGAAAAAACTTCGTTTCGTGAAAATTCTTTAAGATGGAATAACCCAAATCTGTTATATGTAACAATTCTCATATATTAAAACCTCTTTCTTTTACCAATATGCATTTTGAATTCAACTTCTAATTGTCTCAAGAATTATTATATCTTTGTTTTATAACAATTTGTTGTTACTTTTTTACTAGTCTATTAATTAATCAAATATAATAAAAAGACCAATACTCCAGCCATTTACTTGTTCTTCTCATGTTAAACAGAACCAATCAGCGAATTCCATATTGTCATTATTTGAAAAGACAAGTTTTTCAATCAAAGACAGCGCCTTATTATTTTGCTTATGGTCGAACAGCTTTAAAACTGGGGCTTATGCATTTGAAACTGCAAAATTCTACAATATTAGTTCCCGAATATATTTGTGAAACGGTTATTGAAGTATTTAAAACACTCAATATCTCTATTGTTTATTATCCTCTAAACGATAATTTAACACCAAAATGGGAAATCATTGAAAGTGTTTTTAATCAGAATATTAAATCAATTTTGATGGTTCATTACTTTGGAATTCCACAATCGATTGCTGATTTTCAACAATTTGCAAGTCGAAAAAACATTCTATTAATAGAAGATAATTCGCATGGAACTTTTGGAATAATTGATAATCAGGCTTTAGGAACATTTGGAAATATCGGTATTGCTTCTCCTCGAAAATCTTTTCCAATTATAAATGGTGGAATGTTGTATTCTAAAACGAACATTGAGATAAACACATTTCCACTTGAACCTCAAAATATTCCAAAAGCAATTGTCAAAAATATGATTGGAATACTGCTTGATATTGTTCCACGATTTAAATCCTTATTTATTAAAAATGAATATGTTGCCTCATATTCCAATATTCCAGATTATAGTTTTGATTTAGCCAGCCATCATATCATAGAAAATGCAAAACATCAAATAACCAATAGAGTTTCGATTTATAAAAAATGGTTAGAATGGAGTCAGGTTAATGAGTTAAAACCTTTATTCCAAAAAATTCCAAAAACAATTGCACCAATGTGTTTCCCTTTGTTGTTCGATTCAACGGAACAAAAAGAGAGATTTTTACACTTTTGCAACACTGAAAATATCGCAGCCTTTTCTTGGCCCGATTTACCTGCTGAGCTAAAGTCCACCAATAATTCGGGAAATGACATGTATAATAGAATCCTTTGTTTGCCAATCTATTACAATATGAATCCTAAAAAGTTAGAAAAAAGGTTAGAGAAACTTACATTCTATCATAAAGTATGATTTCAATCTCATACCATAAAACCTTAACTCCAGAATTGATTCAAAAAATCGATTCGTTTGGTCAAAACCATAATACAATCGGACTTCATCAAGTTTTGGCCTTTACCGAAGCTATGGAGCCTCAAAAACAAGTAGAGTATTGTATTTCTGAAAATGAAAACAAAGAAGTGATTGGTTATTGTATTATCCACACTCGATTCCCAATAGCATTTATTCAAGATGGTCCAGTCTCAAAAAATGAAAAGACGGTTTCAGAAATGATTTCTGCAATTCAAAAACATTTGAAAAACAGATTCTTCGCATTTACGACCATTCAATTACCATATTCTAAAAATTCGTTACCATTATTTTCAACGAATTATGCAATAGCAAAGTACTTTGATCTACCATCTTGGAGTACAATTATCGTTGAGATTTCAAATGCTGAGATTTTACTGAAAAACTTTTCAAAAGGTCACCATTCAGCAATAAGAAAAGCAGAGAAATCGGGAATAATAATTTCAAATGATTTTACGGAACAAACAATCAAAGAATTTTCTGACCTTTTTGATGTAACCTATAAAAGTAGAAACCTTGCTACGCAATGGAAAAACACAGAATTGTATTTCACAAAACTAGCTGAAATGATAACGAACAAAAACGGTTATTTTGTTGGTGCTTACCTTGAAAATAAGCTCATTGCAGGTGGTGTTTTCCTTGCAAATGGGAATACGGTTCAATATAAATTTGGAACGAGTAATCACGAATATAGAAGTATTCCATTAATGCATTCGGTAATCTACAATGCAATGCTTCATGCAGAAAAACAAGGTTTTACGCAGTTTGATTTAGGCGGAATAAACCTTGAGGCAGCAGAAGGTAGTCAAGTACAAGCAATTAATACCTTTAAAAAGGGATTCGGTGGAACAATCATAACTTCACCCAATCGAATTTATCTAACAAATAATCCCATTTCTTTGGCAATTGTGCTACTTTTGTTAAAATTTAAAAAGCTTATTCGAAAATAATGTGTGGCATTTCAGGATATTATCAGTTTGAGACAAAACGATTTGATGTAAACGAGCTAAAAAACATGGCTCGAACCACTGCCCATCGTGGTTCAGATGCTACAGGGTTTTTCTCAGATGAATTTGTTGGTTTAGCACACAATCGTCTTTCAATAATCGATTTAAGTGAAACGGCCAATCAACCAATGGTATCGAACGATAGCCAATTCGTTATGATATATAATGGTGAGATTTATAACTATGACGAACTTCGCCGTGAATTTCAAATTCCTTGTAAAACGACATCCGATACCGAAGTTGTTTTAGAACTTTTATCGAAACAAGATACCAAAGCAATTGAAAATTTCAATGGAATGTTTGCTATTGCGTTATACGATAAAAAAGATAATTCTTTACTCCTCATCCGAGATAGAATGGGCATTAAGCCCCTTTTTTATTATTGGGATGGCAAACATTTTGCATTCGCATCTGAAATTAAAGCTTTACTTGCGTTAGATTTCATTAGAAACAGTAAATCAATACGTAACGAATCAATAAATGAATTTCTTCATCTTGGTTACGTTCCTGAGCCAAATACTATTTGGAAAAATATTTTTAAATTTCCTGCAGGTAGTTTTGGAAAACTAAAAGATGGGAAATTAACAATTGAACGATATTGGAACATTGAAGATAAAATTTCGAAAGAAACAATTACAAACGAAGTTGAAGCACGTGAAAATCTGCGAGATCTACTTGTTAATTCAGTTCGTTATCGCCTAAAAAGCGATGTTCCGTTTGGAACTTTTTTAAGCGGAGGCATTGATTCTTCGCTCGTTACAGCAATAGCACAACAACAAATTTCGAAACCGCTCAACACATTTTCGATTGCGTTTCCCGATTCCAAACATAACGAAGCCGGATATGCAAAAGCAGTGGCTGATTATTTAAAAACAAATCACACGGAACTTGCAGTCAAAGAAACTGATGCACTCCAATTAGTTGAATCGATGCTTGAACTCTATGATGAGCCTTTTTCGGACTCTTCTGCTATTCCAACAATGATAGTCTCCAAACTTGCACGACAACATGTTACTATGACACTTTCGGGCGATGGGGGTGATGAACTTTTTATGGGCTATGGCATGTATAACTGGGCCGAACGACTGCAAAAACCATTTCTAAAATTTGGGCGAAAACCAATTATTATGGGACTATCAATGCTGAGTAATCGATATAAAAGAGCAGCAAGAGTTTTCGATTATCCAAATCAAAATTCTATTAAGAGTCATATCTTTTCGCAAGAACAGTATTTATTTGCTCGAAACGAAATAATAGATGTCTTGGAGAAAGGGTTTTTGAGGGACATTAATATTTCAGAAAATTACCATAATCATAATAGACAATTATCTATTAAAGAAGAACAAGCTTTATTTGATTTACAGTATTACTTGAAAGATGATTTGCTGGTAAAAGTTGACCGAGCAAGCATGTTTTACAGCCTCGAAACTCGAGTTCCTCTACTCGATTACAATGTTGTAGAATATGCCTTAAATATTGATGAATCGTTAAAAGTCAAAAACGGTATTTCAAAATATATTTTGAAACAAGTTTTATACGATTATGTTCCAGCATCATTCTTCAACCGTCCCAAATGGGGGTTTAGTATTCCACTAGCAAAATGGTTAAAAAACGATTTAAAATATTTGGTTGACGAATATCTGAGCGATGCTAAGATAAAAGAGTTTGGTGTTTTAAATATAGAACATGTAAAGCACTTAAAACATATGTTTTACGACAAAGATGTAGACTATCTCTATAACAGAATCTGGCAACTTGTTGTATTACAATCATTCCTTCAACGAAATGGACAATAAAACCGTCTTATATATTTCATACGATGGCATGACTGATAACCTTGGTCAATCGCAGGTAATCCCTTATTTGGCGGGACTTGCAAAGCTTGGATTTGAAATCACAATTCTGAGTTTTGAAAAGAAACAAAACTTTATAGAAAACAAGGAAAAGATTACCAAGTTGCTTTCGGATAATTCTATTGCTTGGAATCCACTTCCCTACACATCGAAACCTCCCGTATTATCTACGCTTTGGGACATTTGGAATATGCACAAAACAGCAAAGAAACTGTGCATTGAGAAAAACATTCAGATTGTTCACTGTCGAAGTTATATTTCAGCAATTGTAGGTTTAAAACTAAAGACAAAACTTGGCACAAAGTTCGTTTTCGATATGCGAGGTTTTTGGGCTGACGAACGTGTTGAAGGCAATATTTGGAATCTCAAAAATCCAATATTTAAGACGGTATACAACTACTTTAAGAGACAAGAAATTAAATTCTTAAATATGTCAGACTATTCAATTAGTTTAACTGAAGCTGGCAAGAACTATATAATGAGTCGAAAAGAAATTCGTAGCGATATTAAAATCGAAGTTATTCCTTGCTGTGCAGACTTGAATCACTTTAATTATCATACCGTTAACGAAGACATAAAAGAAAAAACTCGACTTCATTTTGGTTTCGATTTGGGAAATGACATTTACACCTATCTTGGCTCTATTGGCACTTGGTATTTATTGAACGAAATGCTTGATTTATATAGCGAAATCCATAAAACAAACACCAAAGCTCGTTTCCTATTCCTTACTGCCGATAATGCTTCCGAAATTTTTGAAAAAGCTGAAGCTAAAGATATCTCAAAAGAATATATAAGAATTCATAAAGCTCAAAGGGCAGAACTTCCAGCACTATTAAGCATCAGTAAAGCATCAGTTTTCTTTATAAAACCATCGTTTTCTAAAACAGCTTCGTCGCCAACAAAAATGGGCGAACTTATGGGAATGGGAATTCCACTGATTTGCAATTCAAATGTAGGTGATGTGTCTCTCATAATGGAAGACACAAAAGCTGGTATAATAGTACATGATTTCTCAAAAAGTAATCTTCAAAATATTTCATTGAAATGCAAAGATTTAGAGGCACTATCTAAAGAAGATATTCGCAATGGAGCAATAAAGTGGTATTCGCTCGACGAAGGTGTTTTGAAATATAAAAACGTGTACGATAGCCTTATGAAATCGATGTAGAAATTCATTTGTAATGTCTTTATATTAAAAATCAAATCGTACTTTTGCAAAAAATAAAATTATACTAATGACTGACATGTATGTTATTTGCTCCGATCTTGAAGGAGTTTTTGTTCCCGAAGTATGGGTGAATGTGGCGAAGAAAACAGGTATTGACAAACTAAAACTTACCACTCGCGATATTCAAGATTACGATAAATTAATGAAATACAGAATCGAAATACTTGAACAAGAAAATCTTACATTAAAGGACATACAAAACGTTATAGCGCAAATTAAACCTTTAGATGGAGCATTGGAATTCATTGAGTGGTTGAAAGAACTAGCACGTATCGTTATTGTTTCTGACACATTTGTTGAATTTGCAGACCCATTGATGGCTCAACTTAACAGACCACTGTTGCTTTGCCACTCACTCATTACCAGCGACAAAAACATGATTACTGGTTACAAACTTCGTCAAGCTGACCCAAAACGTAAAACGGTAGAAGCATTTCAAAGTCTTAAATATAAAGTACTTGCCTTTGGCGATTCATACAACGATATTTCGATGCTTCAACAAGCTGAAGTTGGTATTCTTTTCTGTCCACCTGAAAACGTGGTAAAAGATTATCCTAAATTTCCCGTTGCATATAATTACGATGAATTAAGAGCTATAATAACAAAATACATTCCTACAAACCATCTTAATTAAAAACGGAAAACCCTAGTAAAACAATCTTTACTAGGGTTTTCCGTTTTATAAACTTTACTATTCCTTATCGAAGCAAGACCTTTATTAAATCATTTCCATTTGCATAAAGCAACAACGTTAATAAGAATGCCATACCAATCATTGTTGCTTTTTCCATAAAGCCATCTGAAGGTTTTCTGCGAGTGATAATCTCATATATTACAAACATTATGTGCCCGCCATCTAAAGCTGGAATTGGTAAAATATTCATAAATGCCAGTATAATAGAAAGGAAAGCGGTCATTCCCCAAAATATCTCCCAATCCCAAAATGTAGGGAAAAGACTACTAATAGCACCAAATCCACCTACATTTTTAGCTCCCTCGGGTGTAAATACTAACTTCATTTGTTTTACATAATCACTTAGCGTAGTAATTCCTTTAGTAAATCCTGCAGGAATTGATTCAAGAAAGGAATATTCAATTCTTGAAACCTTAAATAGTTTATCAGGCGTCCGTATTGCAACTCCAATGGTACCTTCTTTTGAAACAGTGAGTTCGACCTCTTGTCTTATACCATTTCTAATATAAGAGAGCGTTGATTTCTTATTTTTCTGTAATTTAACAGCTTTCGAAAAGTCATAAAATGCAGGAGTTTCTACTCCATTAAGACCAACAACTTGGTCACCTTTTTGTAACGATGCGAGAAAAGCAGGCGAAATAGGCAATACACTATCAATAATAAAAGGAATAAAAGGGACAATAAACATTTTATCACTACTTGCAATCATTTTTTGTTTCATTGCATCGGAAATTACAATGACTTTTTGCTGTCCATTTCGAATTACTGTAATTTGACTATCACTTACGGTAAACAGTTTCATCATTATATCATAAAACTTATCGACCTTCTGATTGCCTACTTTCTCGACAATATCGCCATTTTGTAATCCTGTTGAAAGAGCTAGTGAATCGCAGTAAATGCCATATTTAGCATCTTTTACCGAAAGATATTCATCACCCCAATGCATCAAACTCATTGAGAATATAATCAATGCAAAAATAAAGTTAAACAAAACACCACCAAACATTATCAGAAAGCGTTGATAGGCAGGTTTAGAGCGAAATTCCCAGGGTTGGGCAGGCTTTTTCATTTGCTCCTTGTCCATCGATTCATCAATCATACCGGCAATTTTTACATAGCCACCAAATGGAAGCCAGCCAATACCATAGATTGTATCGCCTTTCTTAAATTTGAAAAGGGAAAACCAAGGATTAAAAAACAGATAGAATTTTTCGACTCTAGTCTTAAACAATTTAGCGAAGAAAAAATGTCCAAGTTCATGAATGAAAACCAGTAATGAAAGACTAGCGAGAAGTTGTAAAATTTTAATTGTCATTTTTATGAATTTAATACAAAGGTACATCTTTTTAGAGATTCATGATTCCTTTATATTTTGAAATTGGAAGTTAATAAAAAAGGCTGTCATATTTAATTTTGACAACCTTTCTTTTTTTATAAAATATATTTTAAAATTAGTCTCGGTTTTAAATAATGGAATTTAAACTCTTAATAACCAAGATAAATCAACTTTGACTAGTCTGTTTATATTAGCGTTAAGGGAGTTATTTGACAACTATTTTCGAACATAACATCGTTTCATTATTAGCTTTAACAACCACTAAATAAAATACATTATTCTTTAAAGAAAATAAACTGCTACTTAAAATAGAACCATTTTGATATATAATATCACCTACTAAAGTATATACACTAAACTTAGCTGTTTCGGAGAAATTAGAGAATGCCAATGTTCCATCGTTTCTTAGTGATATGTTATATTTTTTATTCCATATTTCATCAATTTGAGTAGCGAAATCTACAATTATTGTCCAATTATCTTTTATGCCATTTTGAGCTATAATACTGATTGTTTCTGTTTGAGTAAAATTTAATACTGTATTGACAGATAGTTCAACACCACCAGCTATCATTATTCTCGATCCTATAGAACTTGTAATCAATGGAGTTACAGATGTAACATCTATTCCTCGGGGAACTGTAACCATTATCGTACGATTTACTGAATCTATTACTGAAGTTTCACCTGTTATGCCAAGAGAAAACGTAAAAATAGACGTCCCATTAACCGTTTTATCGGAAAAGACGTATGGTGTTTCAAATGTTCCAAGAGATGCATCGCTAGTGAAGACACAATTATCTGAAATATTTATAATACGACCATCGCTGTTGTGAAATACTTTAAACGATATTTTTTCTCCTGTTGAATTGCTGTAAATCTGAAGCATTGCATAGGAATGACCTAAGGTTGATGAAGGTAAAAGAGCTGCTACTCCCCTACATTCTGTTCCAACAAAAGCAGCTACACTATCACTCGAATTTGTCAATTCATTACCCAATATATTTACTATACCGGTTATAGTCATTGAATTACTGTAAGCATGAACATTAACATTCCATTTCGGAGTTGTGGCATTCGTTATAAAAGTTGCGGCTAACAACAACAAGATACTACTTAGTTTTTTTTCCATCTTTTTATACTCTTATTATAACAAACACTCCACTTATGAAAATGGAGTGTTTGTTATACTCTTACTGTTTTAATACATTACTATGAAATATTCCTTCATTCGTTTTAACTTCAACTTCGTACCAGCCTGCTGGAAGTTTGTCTAAGGAAATTTGACTCTGATTAATTATATCAAGCGAGAATGGACCTTTCAAACCAGAAGTATTAAGTTTCAGCAATTCCTTCCCAAGAACATTTATCAAACGAACAACAATTGGTGTTGCCTGATTGAGATATCCTGATATATGTAATGCTGAACTAAACGGATTTGGATAAGCAGAAACAACGTTTTTATTAAGACTTGCGTTTATTTCACTTTGTTCTTTAGTGTATAACAAAAATGGAGTATTTAATTGTCCAGTATGAGTTTCCCCAGTATTTGCCAAGGTATTGGTAAACTGAGTTTTCAGACCTGTTATAGTATCTACTAGAGCAAATTTCAATGAACTTGTATCTTCAAGAATATCACTTACAAGAAAAAACAATGGTTTACCTTGAGTTATTTTATATGAATATGCAAAACCAGTACATTGTTTGCCACTATAAGCGGCCAATACTTTCCCATTTATATCAACAGTACTATCGGCAATTTGCGCTAAAATAGTCGCATTCGATTGTGCATGACTACCTGAATAACCTAAAACTTTAGGAGCAGGTTGAATATTCTCAACAATGTTATTTTTTAGTAATCCTTTTTGAGGATATATCAAAGACGAATTATGAGCTGTTTGCAACATGTAACCGTATCCTAGAGCCATCGTTTTAAGTGTTCCAATCCATCCAATCCCTGAATAAAACATAGAGAAAGCTTTTTGACTCTTTATAATATCTCCATCTTGTGGACCATACGAAGCTAATGCTTCATTTACGGTTTCATTATACTGAGGTATGTACCCAATCCAGTTCCAGCCAGCAGAAATTGAGATTGTTACCGAATCGGGATTAACAGGAGTACCGTCAAGAGTTATTGTACCTGCTTTTGCAAGACTCAATTTATACATATTTTCAGCATTCAACAGATCTAGTGTTCCAAACCAACCAGTAATAGGACTAAATTGATCGAAAACAGATTTTTGCCCCTTTACTACATCACCAGCACTTCCAATAGTACTAAGCACATTCTCAACTTTGTTTGATTTTGCATTATTTACATTAACCGAAATCCAGTTCCAGCCAGCATTTAATACATAACTGTTGCGAATTGCAGTTCCACACGAAATTAGTACTGGATTTTTTGGTGTGCCATAAACAACATCCGATGTGAATGTATAAACAGGAGTTACATTTGAGTAGGTTTGACCGGTATTTGCATCCCACACTAAAAATGTAACTGTATCGCCCGATTGTTGATTACTATATATCGTAAGCATTGCTTCGTCAACATCAAAATTGCTTAATGTTGTTAAGTTGCAAACACCTCGACATTGTCCATTAACAAATGCTGCAACCATATCATTTGTGTTTGTGGCAATAACTCCAGCGATTTGTAAGGTACCAAACACATTCATAGAATATTGGTAATTACCAGGAATAACTGTCCATTTCGGAGCCTGAGCATTTACATTTACAAATACTTGTAATTTTTCATCATATCCATAATCGGTAGTTAGGTTAATAGGTGCATTGTATGAACCAATGTTCAGCCCAGAATTAACAGTGAAGTTAATTATTTGCGTACCAGCAGGCTGAATTGTACCCGATTCAGGATTTGCAGTTAACCAAGCAGGAAGACCATTAATCGTAAAATCTTTCGGAACACCAGCTTTATTAACTATTGTTGTGGAAAATATTCCACCTTGTCCTACCATAAGATTAAGTGTATCAGAAGCTGTGCTCCATAAAACTGGATTTTGATTTACAAATGCTGTCCATTGTGCAGGCGATTGTAACATATTGCCATTTTTATCAAAAATATTACGAACACTTATTTCGAGCACACAATTTTCATAAAGCGAAGCATATTGTGAAGGTAAGTTAACTAATAATTTATCGTTATTTACCACATACGTTACCGCAAGATTTGTTAATGGTTGTGCATCTTTTACCGGAGGCGCCTGTTGGGTAAATGTTGCTCCATTTATTGATCTTGCAACAACAGTATCGGTTCTTGCAACTCCCATGGCACGCATGGTTGTTGAATCGGTTTTATTACCGAATGTATTACCCAGTACTTGCACTCCACTCATATCGTAATATGCCTCGAAGGGGAAGTAATATAACAATCCGTTTTCTATACCGGTAAGTTTTGTGTTCTTATATGTTTGTATCAAGCTTGCTGGACGAGCTGTTTCCCAAATACGAAACTCATCTAACAAACCAGTGAAATATTTATCGGTAAATGAACTATCGGATGTGATTTGCTTGTTATATGCTCCAAGGCTCATATCCAAGCCAACAATACCGCCAAATAATGATGTTGGTAATTGTTCTTGCAAAGAGCCATCAAGATAGGTACGAACGTTGCTTAGTCTATCTATAACCAACGCAAAATGATGCCAAGCGTTATCAGATACAATGCCCATTGTTGCGTTTACGGTTGAAGCTCCGGCTGTAAGTGTTAACACACCATTTTGCTCCATAAACAATCCAAATGCATAAGGATTATAACCGTTTGCTGTTGAATCTTTCACACCATTATAAAACAAACAGGCTCTCCTTACTTGAGTCGGTGCTTTAAACCAAAACTCGATAGTTGCATTTTGCTGATTACTCAACGTTAATTGGCGCGCATTTACCAGCAAAGCTTGTCTTTTAGTTGCATCAAATGAAATAGCTTCATTTGTTAATGCAATTTCCCAAGGAGCATTTACGGTTAAAGTGTGCGAACCAGCACGGTCTTTTGCCAGAGATCCAGTTCCTTCGTTACATTGCCAATATGCAACTAAACCTTGTTGACTTCCCGACAATTGTAAACTCATATTTGCTGCCACATCACTTATTGAACGAGCAGTATTCCATATACGAATTTCATTTATAGTAGCTTGACCATAGCTATCACCATTAACTGAGCGACCGATATAGATTGAGTTTCTCTCTTGAGTTGAATAATTTATACCCGATTTCGATATTAGGGGAACAAGATTTTGGTCGCCATACATATTGAGCGTTTTTAATGTATCGTACACCAAAGCATAATGATGCCATGATGTGGCAGGAACGGTTGATGTATAAATTATAGATGGATCGACATTAAAACTATTATCGCCAATTGTAACTTTCATTTTACCATTTGCAGTATTAGCAATTTCAATTTTATTTGCAGTCGAAGTTCCTGTTGAGAAAATAACACCTGATTTGTTTATATCGGCACGTTGCATCCAAAATTCAATAGTAAATGGAGAACCTGCAAAGCTGAATCCATCGGCTTTAGCAAATCCAGTAGATCCGTCAAGATTCAAACTGGTGGCATGAGCAATTGCCGAACCATTAAGTACACCATGAACTTGTACATAGTCGGGTTGGATTTTGCCTACAACTATTGTTTTGTTAAATTGTACACTAATATTTTCGCCAATGCCCAATATTCCTGTTGAAGGTTGCGGTGTACTAAATACTCGCAAAGGAGACAAATCTTTAATGCCCGAAGCTATACTTGAAGTTGCTGTAATATTATCGGAACAGTTTGAACGGGCACGAATGTCATAATTTTGGTCAGCCATTTGACTTGCATCCCAGGTATAAGAAACGGTTCCACCCGAAGGTATAATACCTTTGGTGCTTTGTTCTTCTTTGTAAAGATTACTTGTTGAATCATTAAAGAAAAAAGCAAGTGGCAACCATGTTGAGCTTGAACTTGGTTTATACTCAAAACTGATGGATTGGAAGTTTTGGTCGTTTGCATTAAAACCTGTTGTTTTAAGTGGTAACGAACTGCCAGTTATACCATTCATTATCCATTGATCGAGTGGAGCTGTTAAGGTTACTGGAGTACAAGCAGGGGTAAATTGTGCTATAACCCAAACAGTATCAGAAGCATCGCCACAAGAGGTACTGAGTACAATGCCAATGGTATCGCTCAATATTGCCGAGGGCCCTTTAGCAATGGTTAGGGTTTTGTTTACTGAACCAAGCGAAGGAAGATAAAACACCAATCCGTTGCTATGGGTTAACGAAACGCCATCAACAGCAACGAGAGCACCATTAGGGTTAGAATTCTGAACCATTGAGAGATTGAATTGTCCATTTACACCCGATTGAGAAAGATTTTGCAAATTGAGTGTAAAAATTGCTTGTTGTGTTGAGGGGACATTCAATTCTATTGCTTTCTTGTTACCATTCGCAAATAAATAGGGAATCTGATTAGCTTCGGTAGCAACATTAAGAACCGTTCCAGGATTATAATATTGAGAGAGTTCCTGACCTTCGTATGGACACATTGTTTGTCCACCGCGGGTATAGAACACTGGCCCAAAACCATCGGAAGGTTTTAGAACATTAACGCTTAAATAGTCACCTTGATTGTTATCGGCAAGCGTATAGTCGTATGTAATACTTTTACTAGTAGCGGTTCCAGAAGTGTAATCAAATGTTCCTCCAACACTTCCATTAATTGTTACATCAACACCAGTTCCAGCTATTTCAGTTCCAATTACGTCAGACGCACTGATTGTCGTTTCTGTATGAAAACTGTAATTTGAACTCTTTTCAAAGGTCGTATTAATTGTATTTTCATATGTTGTTCCAGCATCAAAAGAGTGGTTTTCACTATTGTTTGTTGCTGCTGCAATTGCTTCAACTTTCACTTGTTCATTGTTTGCTAAAATGGTTTCCCAATTTTCAATCCATTGATTATATATCATTATGGAATCGGTTGCCTGTTTAGAGTTTGCCATTTTCATTTGTGTAGAGGTTACAAATGTATAGGCATCGCCATAAAGTGTATCGCTTTTAGCAGAATACCATGTTTTAGTATTTACATAGCGATTTGATTTTACCGGAATATAAATATTGGGTTGCAGTGTAAAGAAGCTATTGCGTATTTTAACAAGATTTGGTAAAAGCTCATTTACAATATGATATTGTGTATAAAGAAACGCTGTACCAAATTGGGGAGAAAAGGCGTAACTAGTACCAGTTGTAAGTACTGGAGTTGCTGTTGAATCTTTAATAACACCAACATTAAGGGTTTTACTAAATGCAAGGTTGGTAGAATGTCCGATAAAAACATCACCTTGACTACCCACATATGCCGGATCGGAACTTGTTGACCACTGTTCTGTATTTGTTGTTGTTGTAGTTGTTGAACCGTCCCATGAATTGGTTTCACTATTTGAAATACCGACGGTCACATCGTTTTTAACTTCTTGTTCTGTAATTACCATAACACCGAAACCAACAGCTGTTGAGGCTTTAACCCCGAATTTAGCTTCTGCTGAAACACCTGCACTAACTATTACAGCACCTGCCATAGTTGTAGTTCGAGAGGAAGTTGTTCCTTTTTGTAAATAAGCCGAACTTGCCGAGCCTGGCGGGTCGCGTAAAATTTGATCGACTTGAGTTGGACCTGCCGTTATAAAGTTTGAACCAGTACTTTGACCACCAAGAATAATTCCCGTTAATCCATTTTGCCAGGTAACAGCTTCGGCTACATTATTGAGTTTATAATTATATTGGAATGTAGCATTCAAAATATAGGGCGCTACAACATTTGGACTACCACCAGCAAAAGTATATGTTAATGCTCCTTTATTATTGAGTGTATCGCTAAATGATGTTGTACTTGCAAGGGCATTACTGATTTCAATTGTACCACCATCGTTTTGTGGTATTGAATCGCTTGTGGCGTTCGCAAAATTTACATATTTCTCGTAAACATGAATGTTGAATGTATAAGCAACCTGTTGATGAAAAATAGGATATCCAAAATGATATACATTTGTATCGGGATATTGCAGAACAACATCTTCCTGAACTTTGTTTAAATGCAGATTATCAATTGGATTTCCATTATTATCGGTGAAAACAATTAATGAGTCACCAAAGAATTTCTGACCGACCTGTTCTACTTTAATGACTGGAGCATTCCGCCATTTAAAATCGTAGCGTTGGTTGAATCGATATATAGTTGAATCGACATGAGCTATCTTTTTGTTAGTCTTACTATTTAAAATCGAATCGGTATATATATACTTAGAACTGTCTTTTTTATTGACATCCAATATGATTTGTCCTAGTCCGCCATTTTGGGTACTAAAATCATAATCGGTATTACTGTATGAATCATCAGCCTTGGTATATGCATTACCATAAGCCGAATTTATGGTATATATTCCCGGAGGAAGTAACACTGCATACTCACCTGTCAAAGTATCAGGATAGATGCTCACCATATTTCCATTTATCGTAAAATGCGAGTTAATTGAACTATTGCCCGAAAGATTTATTACAGAATCGCCTGTTGTTTCTTTAAGTAAACCAGTAGTTTGTAAGGTTATATTTATTTTACTATAACCAAGATTAGCTTTCGATAAACCGAAGCCTAAGGGCTTTGCTTGTTGCACAGTACCACCTGCTACACGCCCAGAAATGGTTGCCAGGGTAGCATCGTAAAATCGGATAGGAGAAACAATATCATTCTCAAAATCATATAAAGAATCTAATTCACCTTTAGCATTTTTATACGTTTTTGTTGGGAAACCATCGACAAATGTATGTCCTTGCTTAAATAGAGTGATACGATGAAAACCTATGGGAACATCAACTTTAAAAGAACCATCGGCTGCAGTTGTTACAGGTGTGCGGTTGCTAATAGCCAAAGAGCCATCGACCAACACATTAACACCTTGTACCGGTACATTGGTTTTGTCATATAAAACCCTACCCTGAACATGGAAAGAAGATTTATCGGTAAAGTCAACATTATTACTAATGTTACTACCTTGTGCAAAATAACGTAAAGCCTGCGAGGGGCTAAAGGTATGAACTCCAAACAAAGGAGTAAAGGTATAAGTTGAACCTTCCGCAGCATAGGGTATTCCAGAAATCTGGTAATTTCCGTTGACATCTGTTACTCCTTTTATAAATAATAACAAGGGTGTATTGTTTGTCCAACCAATATTAGTTAATGTAACATCGTCTCCATTATAATGATTACCTGTATGAGTTAAATCGTATGCCATATTTCCCACGGCTTCGTTCACTTGATAATAGGCTCCCAATCCGGTTTCACTACCCGTTAATACTCGGCTATAATCGCGTTGAATTGTAGCACTATCGAGCGCTATACTCCAAATTCGTATTTCGTCCATAAAACCAGTGAAACCATTAACATTATCATGATCCTGTCCAATAAAGAATCCTTCAGCAATATCATTAATTTGTGTTTCCGTAAATGTTTGTTTTGCCTGTAAAACACTAATGCCATTGTTTAATTGCAACAGTAACGTTTTCCCTTTTAATTCTGCTGTTACATGAAAATAAGATCCTGCCATTGATGCATATGAAATACTTATTTTACCTAAATCATTGAATTCAAAATAAACACTATCATTATGTAAATACAGAGCAGTTATTTTATTTTTATCAAAAATAGTTTGCACATTATTTTTTGATCCAGTAACAGTAACCCATGCTTGAAAGGTAAATGCAGAGCCCGAAGTAACAGACCCAAACTTAGTTTCATCAATGTGTCCAAACGACGTTTTACCGTTTAAAACAATTGCCGATGTAGGTATAGTAGGACTTGTTTGAGCAATAACAGAAACATCTGGTACTGCCGTACCTCCAGAATATGTTATCCTACCGGTTGCAGTTCCCACTGGTTGACGAAACCCGATTGCAGTTACATAATTTAAATTCAGGGTTAACACATTGGTAATACCCGCTGCATACACCTTGTATTCGTACAGAGTTCCAGTTTCACAATCTTCATCTTTCCAACTCATTATACTTGGGTCGAGATTTGCCACTACTTGAAAAGTTGCAGCATTATCAGACAGCAAACGACGCGAAACCACAAAACTTGTAATGCTATTTGCATTATTGCCAATACTCCATTGTAACGACACATAATCTGCATAATATCCTTTTGAGCTCCACAGACCACCAACAAAGGTATTTTGAAGATATTGAGCATCGTAAGGAAATCCATCGTGACATTGAGCTGCTGATATATAATTTGAATAAATAGATTGCCCAATCATAAATGGTACATTATAGGTACTTGTGGCACCATTACTGCTGACACAACCAAAAGCTGCCGGTGCCGAGCTATTATTTTGAGCCATAGCAAGCTGTACCAGTGCCAGCAATAGCCATAAACTTATAAATATTTTTTTCATGTTTTTTAATATTTTATAATATAATAAACATTTACATTTTTGGGGCGAGATTCTTTCCCAGTAGAGTTATCTATAATTAAAGTATGAATATGATCACCGTTACTAGTCATAACATTGGTTGAGGTTCCAGGTGCCTGTGTATATTCATTATAGCTTCCACCGCTACCATTATCATCGCCTTCTGTACCGTGAGTAAAATTATGAGTATGAGCTCCAGCCACATTAGTAGATCCAGTATGTTTGTGTGGTTTATTTTCATCAGTCTGATAACTTCCAACGGCATCACCAGTGTTCCCACCTGTAGCACTTACAATTCTAGATCCTGCTTCGGGATCGTTTCCGCTACCATCATTTACACCACGAAGAAATTCACCTTTCGTATTTGGTAAATTAAATGTAGATGCACCATTACCATAACCCCACGATGTACCAATAACGGCAAAAAGTTCTGCATAGATTCCTGTTCTACTAACTTCATCACCATTACAATATAACCATCCAGAAGGAATATTTGCTATAGGTCCGCCAAAAGCCATCATTGTACCTATAGGACAGCCATTGTTTGCATTAATGGCCGTGGCTGCTTGGGTAGCAAACTTGGCATAGGGTACAGCTTGCAATGCATAGGTTCCAATAGTTACTGACGAACCACCATTGATGGCAACAGCAACTTGAATATTGTATTGCACTGAGAAGTCAACTGCGGCAAACGAACTATATTTATTTCCTGATGCTACAGTTGCAGAACTTGAGCCAATATAAGTACTGAATACTCCAGCAACATCAGTTATTAGTCCGCTTTGTGTTTCTTGATATACAGTTGTTGTTCCATTTTGAATGGTAAAGGTTACATTAATTGTTTTTGACGCATAAACATTGCCCGTATTATCTCGAGCTATACCTTGAAAACTAATTCCTTTACTGTCGGCAGCTGTTTGTGCCATGGAACTAAATGCAAATACTACCGAAGCAGCGATGATAAGTAAAAAACGTTTCATGTTTTTAAAATATAAGTTAATGATTAATGAGAATGCGATACGTTGAAAACAGTAATTTATCTATATTTAGTAATTCATTTATTTGTCCAAATTGTAAAGACAAAAACAATTCACAATAATTAATTGGGGGTAAAATTAGAAATAAAAAATTGATATCAAAAACATCTTCAACCTAATATATTGAAATAAAACAAATTAATACTATTCAAAGTACTATTAAACCTCATAAAACATATAAATTACAATTGAATAAATATTTAACTAAGACCATTTTTGAAATCATTTCATACCAAGGAATAAAGTAACTTAAACAAACGATGGAATTTTCATAATAATCGGAAATGAAATTACTGTCGATATTTTTCATCGAATTTGAACGAGGAAATTCTATTATGCATTTTTTAAATATGATGTTAGGCTTGATTTCTGAACTTTTAAGGAATATCCTTAGGTAATTCAAACAAGAAATCATTTTGTTAATAACTCTCAGCCGTCTCAGACAATCATTTTTGTAACTTTGTGACATTAAAATGCGATGTTTTATTACTCAATATATTTAGGTTATGTCTCAATATTTCACACACTTACATGTTCACACTCAATACTCGATTCTTGATGGTGCCTGCGAAATAAAAACCTTGATAAATAAGGCAATGGATCTTGGAATGAACTCCATTGCAATTACCGATCATGGCAATATGTTTGGTGTAAAAGAATTTTATAATTCGGCCAAAGATGTTGTTAAAAAGCGGAAAGAGAAAGCTAAAGAAAAAGGGAAACCTTACGAAGACATTCACTTTAAGCCAATTTTAGGTTGTGAAGTGTATGTTGCTCCAAAATCACGTTTCGATAAAGAAAGAGATGAAAATAAACGTGCATATTATCACCTCATTTTGCTTGCGAAGAACCATATAGGTTACAAAAATCTTATTCATATTGCTTCAAAAGCTTATACCGAAGGTTATTACCATCATCCTCGGATCGACAAAGAATTACTTCACGCACATAGCGAAGGTGTAATTTGTTGTAGTGCTTGTTTAGGTGGCGAAATTCCTTATGCTGCTCGAACCAAAGATATTGAGGACGTTATAAAATTAGCTCTTGAATATAAAGCCGTTTTTGGCGAAGATTTCTATCTGGAATTACAAAGACACAAATCGGGAATTCCCGAAATGGATGCCGATGTTTATCAACGCCAAGTTCAAACAAATACGGTTCTCATTGAAGTTGCAAAACGCACTGGTATTAAACTAATTGCAACAAACGACGTTCATTTTATCAATGCAGAAGATTCCGTTGCTCACGATCATTTAATTTGCTTAAATACGGGCAAAGATCTTGACGATCCCAATAGAATGCGATACACTACGCAAGAATATTTGAAATCGCCCGATGAAATGTCGAAACTATTTGAGGATCTTCCTGAAGCGATTGCAAATACGCAAGAAATATTATCCAAAATCGAAAGTTTTAATCTCGACATAGCTCCGGTAATGCCAGAGTTCCCTATTCCTCAGGATTTTGGAACTATGGAAGAATATGCAACACGATATTCGGAAGCAGCTCTTATTGAAGAATTTACACAGAAAAAAGTTGATACCCTTGGTGGATATCAAAAAGTATTGCGTGTAAAATACGAATCGGATTACCTAAAACATCTCGTTTACATAGGTGCAGAAATGCGTTGGGGAGCCGATTTTGACGAAGCTAAAAAAGAAAGAGTCGATTTTGAACTCGAAACCATTAAATCGATGGGTTTACCTGGATACTTCCTCATTGTGTGGGATTTTATTCGTGAAGCTCGTGATATTGATGTTGCCGTTGGTCCTGGTCGTGGTTCGGCAGCTGGTTCGGCTGTTGCATATTGCTTGCGGATTACCGAAATTGATCCAATTAAATACTTTCTACTGTTTGAGCGTTTCTTAAATCCCGATCGTATATCGATGCCCGATATTGACATTGACTTCGATGAAGATGGTCGCGAACGAGTTTTGGAATATGTGGTAAATAAATATGGCGAAACAAGTGTTGCTCACGTCATTACATTTGGAACAATGGCAACAAAATCGTCGATAAAAGACGTTGCCCGCGTTCAAAAACTACCACTCGACGAAGCTAACCGACTTTGCAAACTCATTCCCGAAAAAGCAAAAGACTTTAAAGATGCTTGTAAACTTGAGCCAAAACTTGAGGAAGAAAAAACATCGGAAAACATATTAATTCAGAACACTTTACGATATGCCGAAACCTTAGAAGGTTCGGTTCGCCAAACGGGAATTCACGCATGTGGAATCATTATTTGTCGCGATAATCTTTGGGATCATATTCCAATTAGTAAAAACAAGGATGCCAGACTTTTAGTTACCCAATACGAGGGTAAATTTATTGAAGAAGTTGGTATGCTAAAAATGGACTTTCTTGGACTTAAAACGCTGTCAATCATTAAAGATGCAGTGGCTTTCGTTAAAGATTCCAAAGGTGTAGATATCGAAATAGATAAAATTCCACTCGACGATGCAAAAACATTCGAACTCTACAGTAAGGGCGAAACTACTGCATTGTTCCAGTTCGAGTCGGCGGGAATGAAAAAATATCTTTGCGAACTTAAACCGAACCGTTTTGAGGATTTAATTGCAATGAATGCCTTGTATCGTCCAGGTCCCTTGGAGTATATTCCAAGTTTCATCAAGCGTAAACATGGTAGGGAAGTTATTGAGTATGATGTTCCCGATATGGAAGAATATCTGCAAGATACGTATGGAATTACGGTGTATCAAGAACAGGTAATGCTTCTGTCGCAAAAGCTCGCCGACTTTACAAAAGGTGATGCCGATACTTTGCGTAAAGCAATGGGAAAGAAGCAGATTGAGGTTCTGAATAAGATGAAGAGTAAATTCATCGACCAAGCTAAAGCCAAAGGACATCCGGAAGATAAACTTAATAAAATTTGGACCGACTGGGAAGCATTTGCTCAATATGCATTTAATAAATCGCATTCAACCTGTTATGCCTATGTTGCATATCAAACAGGATATTTAAAAGCTAATTATCCAGCCGAATTTATGGCTGCCGTTCTTAGTCGCAACCTAAGTAACATCGACAAAATCACCATTTTCATGGACGAATGCAAACGCATGGGCATGAAGGTTTTGGTTCCCGATGTTAACGAAAGTAAAATCAGTTTTGCGGTTAATAATAGCGATGAAATTCGCTTCGGGCTTGGAGCAATCAAAGGTGTAGGTGAAGCTGCATCGGAAAACATTATCTATGAACGTAAACAGAAAGGTCCATACAAAGATGTTTGGGATTTCTTCAGCCGTGTTAACTTGAAAGCGGTAAACAAAAAATGTATCGAAAACCTAATAAAAGCTGGAGCTTTCGATGGTTTTGGATTTGACCGACACCGATATTTCTTGGACGATAATAATGGACCATTTTTGGAAACACTCATCAAATTTGGACAAAACATGCAAAGTGGTAGCAGTTCTGGACCAAGTCTTTTTGGAGATGTTTTGGAAGTTCAAATAAGCAAGCCAGAATTTCCCAAAGGCGAAGTTCCATCGGCATTGCAAACATTGAACGACGAACGCGATTTGATAGGTATTTATCTATCGTCACATCCGTTAGATGAGTTCAGAATTGAATGTAATCATTTTTGCCGCACACATCTTTCATCTTTAGTGGAATTGGAACCACTTAAAGGCAAAGAATTGACCGTAGCCGGCATGGTAACAACCACTCGTGCTGGGTTAACAAAAACGAATAAACCGTATACCATTTTCAAACTTGAAGATTTTTATGGTTCATTCGAATTTGCTCTTTTTGGCAAAGATAATGATGATTTCAATAGTTATGCAATCATTGGAAATCGCATAACCATCAAAGGAACTGTCGATTATCGTTTTCGAGGAAACGATCAATTAGCATTTAAAATTCAAGCCATCGAACAACTTTCGGAACTTAAAAAGCGAATTAAGAAATTTACCGTGAGGGTTAATATTCGCGACTTAGACGAGGAAATGATTGAATCGTTTTATGGCTTTGCCGACGATAAGGTTGTAAATGGCATTCCGCTATGTTTTATGGTATATCATCCAGCCGAAAAAATTTGGGTTGAAATGGAATCTCCAAACTTTAAAACGCAGTTATCGAATGAGTTATTTGAATATATCGAAGAACTGCGAAGTGCTGAAGTTGAAATTGATTATCGATTGAATTAATGGCTTTTGTAGAGTTGTTGTTATACATTTATAATCTAACTGTTATGGGGAAAAGGTAAAAAGAAAATGGGAGAGGAATAGTGAGAAAATAGTTGTAGTGTGTTAAAGAGTAACCCACTACAGCCTGCATTGTCGTTTTACATTAAAATAGAAAGTCTCCTTAACGAATCAGACAACCAATGTTTTAATTGGATTACGAAACGAACAAGAGAATATTCCATAGGAACATTACGGCTTTTACTCAAATAATTCAATTTTCATTTTTAAAACAAAAACAAAAGGCATACATTTGCCCCAAATTTTAAAACATTAAAAATGAAAAATCTACGACTCCTCTTCGTTCTATGCATTTGTTTTTCAAATAGTTTATTTGCAGGAAACCCACCTAAGTTTTATCACTATTTGCCTCAAATTGCCGATAAGTTTATTAAACAGAATGATACTTTATGGGTAGATATTTCAGGATATGGTATTCAAAAACGAACAGTATCAAATAAAGTAATTTCAACTTTCGAATACAAAAACATTGCAAGTTCAATAACTAAAGTAGAATATTTTTATCTTGGCGAAAACAGTTTATGGGCAATTTTCAATGAAGGAATAGGATATTATGATGGAAAGAATTGGTCGTATTTTTCTACAAGCAACCAAACACTTAAAAGCAATACTGTAAATAAGTTACTAATAAAAGATAGTATTGTTTATGCACTTACCGATAAAGGAATTTCTGTTTTTAAACACAATAAATTCGAAAAATTTATTGTCACAGAAAATGGTTTAACATACACAAATGTATCCGACGGAATTATTGATACAAACAATGTTGCATGGTTTTGTATGTACAGCTATACTTCTGGAGGTGTTTCAAAATATAAAGGAGACACAGCTATTACGTACAATAAAACAAAGGGATTGAAAAGCAATTATGTAAATTCAGCATTTTTAGATAACACCGATACCTTATGGATTGGAACCGATGGATACGGCGTTTCAAAATATATTCCAAAACTCGATACTTTTGTAACATACGGGACAACACAAGGTTTATCAAGTGCTTATATTAAAGGATTTTATCAAAACAAATTCGGCATTTGGACTAAAACAAGTTCAGGATTATCAAGATATTTACCTAAAACAGGAAAATTCAAATCATATGCAATTTCTTCATCAACATTTAAAACTTTTGAACTTAATTCACAAGATACTCTTGTTCTTATTACTGATAATGAAGTTCTTAAATACGATTCATTGGCCGATAAATTTGTTTCAAAATATAAAACAGCTTCAGGTCAAACTATTCAATCGGCTTTCATAAGCGATGCAAACATTCACTTACTTCAAAACATCTCATTTATAACTATATCTGGCAATAAAATCACAAAAATTGACAGCTTAGTTGGTGGTTATGCAATCACGGCTTATGACAAAATCAGTTTACCCAATTCTACGTTATTTGCTACAACCTTAGGTTTATTTGAATATGCTGCAGACACAATAACGCTAAAAACAGATGGAATTATCCAAGATGGAATTGATGCAATTACCACAGATAAAGACAGTACAACTTGGTTTGCATACTCAAAAGGCTTAATTTCAAGCAAAACACTTAATAATAAGTGGACTTTATATTCGGACAAAGATGGACTTATTAAAGATGATTATTATACCGACATCATATGTACCTCAAAAGGTGAGATTTGGGCTTTAACAGAATACGATGGTGCTTTAAAATTTAAAAATGGGAAATGGATTCTTTATGATGATAAATCAAGTCAAATTTTCCAGTCTCCAATAACACTATATCGCTTAAAATCTGATAAAAAAGGAGATTTATGGATTGCATCGTCAAAAGGTTTGATTCATTATAATGGAACTACTTGGGAACTATTAGGAAATGAAGCAGGCAAACCATTTCAATCACTTCACCAACTTACAGATCTTACAATAGATGCAAACGGAAATGTTTGGGCAATAGGTCAAGACAATATCAATGGAAAGTATATTGATGTTATAGCTCATTATTTTAACAATACATGGAAAGTATATAGTGGAAAAGATATTTATTATTTAGATAAATTGCATTCAATAATTGTAGACAAAAACAATGCGATTTGGATTTCAAGTACAAGTACTTATAATACATTAATTTGCTTTAAAGACAATGCGTGGTCAAATTTCTCAAATCAAGTTCCAGAACCTTTTCCTTTTTATGACCCAAGTGATAAAAGAGCAATTTATAACATGACAACCGATAATGACAGCGTTATATGGATGGAAACAAGAACAATAGAAACACCTTTAAACGATTTAATTATTTCGTACGATGGCACTTCATGGAAATATTACACAAAACAAACTGCAGTAGGTCAAGAACATCTTGAGATAGAATCGATGTCATTCGATTACAACAACAACATTTGGTTGTCGACAGTAAAAGGAGCATTTTTAATTGACAAACAATTAAATGCAAACTTTACAACCGACACCGTTTGCCAAGGTAATATTACTATATTCAAAAACACATCTGAACCAACAAAAACATGGGCTTGGGATATCAATAACGATGGTCAAGAAGATTTTTCAAGCCAAGATATTACATACACATTCCCAAAAGCTGGCACATACGATGTAAAACTGACTGTAAGCGATGGCAAAGATACCAACTGGATTGTAAAACAAGTAATTGTGAAAGCTCTTCCAATGCCTACAATTACAGCACAAAAAACAAGTTTATGTTTAGGTCAAAGCACAACAATGAACTTGAATAAATTGTACGAAAAAATGCTTTGGAACGTGGGTAATGTTCAAACATTCTCGTTTGTAACCGATACTGCAGGAACATTTACAGTAACGGTTACCGATGCAAATGCTTGTCAAAACTCAACAAGCTTAACAATCACTAAAAACACCAATGAACTGGTTACTATTTCTGGTAAAACGGAAATTTGCAAATTCGACACAACCGAAATATCAGTAACACCATTCATTTCTTATTTGTGGAACACTGGCGAAAAAACACAAGCAATCAAGATTTCAAAATCAGATATTTACACCGTAACAGTCGTTGATGCAAATGGTTGTCAATATTCAAAAGCACATACCTTAAATGTGCTTGAGCCTTTTGCTGAACAAATTGGGGTTGTTACAGTTAGTGAAAAAAATCAACATGTTATTGTCGCTTGGAATAAAACAGCAAATAAAGGAACAGCGTATTACAACATCTACCGTAAAACGATTGGTGGTTACGACACGTTGGCTATTTTACCAGCTTCACATGCAGGATTATATGCTGATACCGAATCGGATTTCAGAACACGTTCATATACCTACAAAATCACAACAACCGACAAATGCGGAAACGAATCGCCACTTGATGCATGTACACCGCATACAACCATGCATTTATTGATGTTCCCTTACAATAAAAATTTCCAATTATCGTGGACACCATACATTGGGTTGCCCGTTCAAGGTTATATCATTTACGAATGCGATGCCGATGGAACAAACCTTCAAGTTAAAGAAGAATTATCGGACATCAATACATCTTATACCATTATGAATTACGATGCAAACAAACATTACAGAGTTGGAATAGCACTACCCGATTCAGTTTTCCCTAAAAATCTAAAATCAGATAGCGGTCCATTTAGCCAAAGTTTAAGTAATATGGCCGAAAGTGAATTAACTGGTATAGCAGAATACAACAGCGAAAATACAACAGTTTATCCAACGATTACTTCAGATGTTGTAAATGTAAGTCTTCCTGAAACAATTAAAAATGCAGATATTACCATAACAGACGTTTTAGGTAAAACCATTTTTAAAACGATGGTCGAAAATAATGGTAATATTGACGTTACTCTTTTAACAAAAGGCGTTTACTTCCTGAAAATTGAAGGCAAAAGCATACAAACAACTAAATTATTTATTAAGGAATAATTGTAAAAAAGCTTAACGCTATTATTTTGGTTGTCTTGATGAGAATAAGACAACCAAAATATAATACGTAAATGCATTTGTTATGACTGTGTATTGCCATAGCCTGCTTTTAAAAACAATTCAAAAATCAAAATGTAAATGTACAATTTCGCCCCGCAAAACTGAGTGAACAATTGTAAGCTTACAATTCCTTCTTCCAAATTGCGGCAATGAAATGTAAGTATACCATTTAAAAAATACAGTTTCTACATTGAAATTGCATGGTTTTAACCTGTAACGAGATAGTATTTTGTTTTAACTCAGCCAGCGTTCCAAACGCTGGCTGGGTTAGTTGACGAGTTGGCTTTCCTATTGTACAATTTACAGATCGTTTCTCGGATTTTTGAAAAAAATAAGTACTTTTGATTCAATATAAAAATAGCAAACGATGTCAAAAGGGAAACAGTTGAAGGGAAACCCTAATGGATTGCAACAATCAAAAAGTGAACCGAAGGTTTTTGAAACTATAGCCACAGCGAACATTAACAAAGAACTATGGTTGCAATTGGCTGCCGTTGGTATAACCTTTATTGTTTTCTTTCCTTCACTTTTCAATGGTTTTGTTCTCAACTGGGATGATGCTTTTTACATTAAAGAAAATCAAACTATCAGAGCACTCAATTGGGCTAATCTGAAAATAATTGCTACGGGGTTTCAAATCGGGAATTATCATCCTTTAACTATTGTAACGTATGCTTTGGAATATGCTATTGTTGGATTACAACCATTTCTCTATCATTTCGACAATCTTTTACTGCACTTGCTAAATGTTGCGTTAGTTTTTATATTCACCCGAAAACTGTTATCTAACATTGAAATTGCATTTATTACGGCACTGCTATTTGGCATTCATCCCATGCATGTTGAATCGGTAGCTTGGGTTTCGGAACGAAAAGATGTGTTATACACTTTGTTTTTCTTGCTTTCGGCAATTACATACCTCAACTATTTTCAAAAAACAAAAAACCAAATTCGCAATTACATTCTCTCATTTCTATTTATTCTCCTTTCGTTATTGTCTAAACCCGCTGCAGTATGTTTTCCTGGTGTAATTATTCTAATCGATTGGTTTTGTAATAGAACTTTTTCGAAAAAATTATTGCTCGAAAAAGTTCCTTTTGTTGCAATTTCAGTCGTTTTTGGTATTGTTGCTGTAAAGTCGCAAATTGCTGGTGGAGCGATAAGCGAAATACCTTTGTTTAGCTTTAGCGAACAAGTTTTACTATCGTTTTATGCAGTTGTGCTCTATGTTTCAAAGGTTTTTGCACCAATAGGCTTATCGGCATTGCATCCCTACCCTCCAATGTTTAATAATCATTTTTCACCTATTGTTTATTTATCGCCAATTATTGTACTAGGGTTGCTTGTTCCAGTTATATTGTCGTTACGTAAAACCAAGTTTTTTGCATTTTGTACCTTATTCTTTTTCGTAACTATTGTGATGGTTTTGCAGTTACTTCCATTTGGTGTTGCAATTATTTCCGAACGATATAGTTATATTCCGTATATCGGATTTTTTATGATGTTGGGCTATGGCTATGTGTGGATTGCAGAACATAAAAATGTCAAGATAAAAAAATTGAAATCTATTACAATAGTCGTACTTTCTATTTGGTCTTTGTATCTTGGATTTACAACATGGAACCGCACAAAAGTATGGATGCGTGGCGATTATTTATTCGAGGATGTTTTAAAAACCTACGATGATGAACCATTTATATACAATAATTTAGGATATATCTATAGCACTGAATTGCAAGAACCAGAAAAAGCAATATTTAATTACAATAAATGTATTGCTTTAAAACCAAATTTCGAGAAAGCTTATATAAACCGTGGATCTCAATATAGTAAGTTAAATCAATATAAAGAAGCTCTAGCTGATTATAATCATATACTCGTAAATGATACAAATAACTCGGTAGCTCTGTTGGGAAGAGCAAATGCATTATCGAAACTCAATCAATTCGATTCAGCAATTTTGGTCTATAATAAATACCTAAGCCGTAATAAAGGTACGCCCGATGTTTACCAATGGAGAGGCTTTGCTAAATATAAAGTTGGGACATTGGATGAAGCTCTGGCTGATTTTACCAAGGCAATAAAAATGCATCAAAAGAACTTTGATCTCTATCACGTACTTAGCCTAATTCATCTCGAAAAAGGAATGATTTCGGAAGCTATTTCTGATATTTCGATGGCTATAACGATCGATCCATCACAATATCAATTGTATGCAAATAGGGGCGTTATGAATCATCGGATCAAAAATGAACAGGCTGCAATAAACGATTATTCGAAAGCACTGCAATTAAACCCGAACGATGGCGAGACATATTATAACCGTTCCATTTCCTATGCAAATTTGAAGCAATGGAAAAATGCTATAGATGATATGGACAAAGCCCAAAAGTTACAATTTCCGGTAGATAAAGCATTTTATGAAAGAACGAAAATGAATGCCTTTTCTCAATTCTAATTTTCAATTATTTATATTTGTCTCAATTTTAAAAAAGTATGGCAAAAGAAAAGAATAAACCCAAAAAAGTTGAAATAATACAATCAAATTTTAAAAGTGTAAATAGTGCTTTGGGATATGATAAACAACAGCTTTGGCTATCAATTACTGCTGTTGCCATAACTGTCGTTGTTTTCTTTCCATCGCTTTTCAATGGTTTTGTATTAAACTGGGACGATGCTACTTATGTTCACGAGAACTATACCATCCAAGCACTGAAATGGCAGAACATTAAAGCAATATTTACAACCTACCATAACGGAAATTATCATCCATTAACCGAGTTTTCGTATGCAATAGAATATGCTTTTGTAGGACTTAAACCATTTTTATATCATCTCGATAATTTAATACTGCATCTTGTAAATGTCTTCTTGGTATTCGTTTTCACAAAAAAGCTAACAAAGAGAAATGAAATTGCATTTATTACAGCACTTTTATTTGGAATTCATCCAATGCGCGTTGAATCGGTAGCATGGGTTTCGGAACGAAAAGACGTTTTGTATACTGCATTTTTCATGCTTGCAGGAATTATGTATCTCGATTTCGTTCAAAAGCCATCAGCACGCACTCGAAACTATATTTTGACCATATTTTTTATTCTCATCTCAATACTTTCGAAACCTGCAGCGGTTTGTTTTCCCGGAGTTATTGTGCTAATCGACTGGTTTAACGACCGTAAATTTACAACGAAAGTGATTTTGGAGAAAATTCCATTTTTCATCATTTCCCTCATCTTTGGAATAGTTGCAGTAAACTCCCAAAAAGAGGTAGGAGCGATTCAAAATCTTACTCCAATTTTCACCATTCTCGACCGTGTTTTATTATCGTTTCGCGCAATAGAATTATATATTTCAAAATTCTTTGTACCAATTGGATTATCGGCTATGCATCCATATCCACCAATGGTTGATGGACATTTGCAAACAAATATGTATTTAGCTCCAGTAGTTGATATTCTCCTTATTATTCCTGCAATTATTTCGTATCGAAAAACAAAAATGATACTTTTTGGAACGCTGTTTTTCTTTATAAACATTGTGCTCGTTTTACAAATTTTACCGGTTGGAGCAGCTATGATTGCAGAACGTTACAGTTATGTTCCATACATTGGATTGTTTATGATGCTTGGTTATGGATACGTATGGATTTCCGATAACAAAAAAGTATTTATCCGAAAATTCAAAATTTTGTTTTTGTCGATAGTTGCCATTTGGACTGTCTATCTTGGCTATACATCTTTCAATAGAATAAAAGTTTGGTATCGTGGCGATTATTTGTTCGAAGATATTTTGTTATCTTATCAAAATCAACCATTTGTTTATAATAATCTTGGTTTCCTTTGCTTTAACGAACTTAAAGATATGGATCGTGCAATGTTGAATTACAATCGTTGTATAGCCGTCGATTCTACCTACGACATTGTTTATGGGAATCGTGGAATTTTGTTTTTTAACATGGGCAAATATCCCGAAGCGCTTAGCGATTTTAATAAAGCTATAAAATATAAACCCGATCATGCAAATGCAATTATTGGAAGAGCAAATACCTACAGTTCGCTCAATCAATTCGATAAGGCTTTGGTCGATTATAATACTTTTATTGCTCTTGTCGCAAATAATCCAACTTTAATTAATAATGGTTCGAATGTTGTTTCAGCGCATCACTGGCGAGGAATTGCGGAATGCAATACTGGCAAATATGATGATGCAATTCGTGATTTCAATTTTGTTTTACAAAACGAACCAAACCGTGCCGAAACCTACTATTGGCGAGGGCTTGCATTCTATTATAAAAAGATGATTCCTGAGGCTATTAGCAATATCACAAAAGCGATTAATATAGATCCAACAAAATCGGAAATGTATGCATGGCGCGGATTAATATATTACAACAACAAAAATAATACTGCTGCAATTGCCGATTACACAAAAGCAATTGCTTTAAATCCCAAAGATATTGCGTCATTAGTTAACCGAGCAATTTCATACAAAGAAACAAAACAATGGGTTAAAGCTTTGACCGATCTCGATAGTGCTGGTAAATTAGGGCAAATGATTGATCGAGCATTTTATGTAGAGGTTTTAAGTCATGTAAAACCGTTGTAGAATAATTTAATATTCAATATCATTGTGTTTACGATAAACCGTTGAGCAATTGAAATGCAAAAGAAGAATCGAGCATTCGACAAAAATGCGTGCAACAAGTGAAAAACAATACACATTGGTATTATAAGCGTTTTTTTGTCTTGATTTTTTGTTACTTTTTTATCAAGAAAAAAGTATGACAGAATTTTAAAAAGTAATTTCTCAATAAATACTAAATGGCAAAGCCTCCACAAAATCCCGAACACTTAAAATCGTTAGTCGCAGTACTACCCGATAAACCTGGCGTATACCAGTATTTTAATGCTGAGGGGAAAATTATATATGTAGGAAAAGCCAAGAGTTTAAAGAAAAGAGTTTCATCGTATTTCAATAAAGATCACGATAGCGTTAAAACCAATATTCTGGTTTCGAAAATTGTTGATATTAAACATATTATTGTTGAAACCGAGGAAGAAGCTTTATTGCTCGAAAATACGCTAATAAAAAAATATCAACCTCGCTATAATGTTCTTCTTAAAGACGACAAAACCTATCCATGGATTTGCATTAAAAACGAGCCTTTCCCACGCATCATTCTAACTCGAAATTTAAGCCAAGATGGTTCTACATGGTTTGGACCTTACGGATCAGTTAAAATGGTGCGAACGCTTCTCGAATTTATTCGCCAAATTTACCAAGTTAGAACTTGTCATCTAAATCTTGCTCAAGATCAAATTGACAAAGGGAAATATACTGTTTGTTTGGAGCATCATATTGGAAATTGCCTTGGACCATGCGTTGGTAAACAAAGCGAAGCTGATTACGCTCAAACCATTATCGATGTTAAAAACATCTTAAAAGGCAATATTGTGCAAGTGATAAATCATTTGAAGGGAACGATGACGCAATTAGCATCGGAACTTCGATACGAAGAAGCTCATGCTGTAAAAGAAAAGCTCGAACATTTGGAAAATTATCGTAGTAAATCGACTGTTGTAAATCCTGATATTCACAATGTTGATGTATTTACTATTCTGGATGATATTGGAATTGCATATGTTAATTTCTTAAAAGTTGCCAATGGCGCAATTATTCAAAGTCATACGGTCGAAATTAAGAAAAGAATGGACGAATCAAAAGAAGAACTTTTGGAAATTGCCATTGGAGAAATCCGCCAAAAAATATTTAGCGATGCTCGCGAAATACTTATTCCATTTGCCATCGATATTGAACTTTCGAATGTAAAATTCACCATTCCACAACGAGGAGATAAGGTAAAACTTATAGAACTTTCGGAACGAAATCTTAAATATTATCGCCTCGAAAAGGTAAAACAAATGAGCAAGGTCGATCCCGAAATGCACACCACGCGCATTATGGAAACCATGAAACGCGACCTCAATCTCGAACGTCAACCAAAACACATCGAATGTTTCGATAATTCAAATTTACAAGGAACCAATGCTGTTGCGGCTTGTGTCGTTTTTAAAGACGGAAAGCCAAGCAAAAAAGATTACCGACATTTCAATATAAAAACGGTTGAAGGTCCCGACGATTTTGCCTCGATGGAAGAAGTAATTCGCCGTCGCTACAGCCGACTTATTGCAGAAAATCAACCGCTTCCCGATCTTGTTGTTATCGATGGAGGAAAAGGTCAATTACATTCGGCGGTAAATATTTTCCAAGAATTAAACCTTTTCCCAAAAGTTATGCTTATTAGTATTGCAAAACGTTTAGAAGAAATATTTAAACCCGGCGACCCTATCCCACTCTATTTGGACAAAAATTCGGAATCGCTCAAGGTTATACAACGATTACGCGACGAAGCTCATCGATTTGGAATCACACATCATCGCAATAAACGTTCGAAAGCATTTATTGTAAGCGAATTACATAGTATCGAAGGTGTTGGCGAAAAAACTGCCGATTCACTTTTGGCATATTTCAAATCGATCGATAACATTAAAAATGCAAATGCCGACGAGATGGGACGTGTAATTGGTAAAGCAAAAGCCGAGGTCGTATTGAAATATTTTGGACGATAAATTTATTCCATCGGCACATCAATCAACAAAATCTTGGTATTCGGTTTTGTAATAGAAATATCTACGGTTAATGTATCCCAAATACCAATAGCATCGCGGTTTGTAAGTATTTGACCAGCTATTTCGCATTCACCTTCAATAACCATTGCAAACAATCCATTTCCACAACGTTTTATTCGATATTCTTGTTTTTGATTTTTCTCAAAATCACCTATACTTAGCCAAGCATGTTGATGAATCCAAAGTGGATTTATTCCATCGTTGGGTGTTACTATTTCGTAAAAATTATTCTTCGTTTTGCTAACATCATAAGCTTGTTGAGCATAACGAGGAGTTACATTCTGTTTATCGGGAAATATCCAAATTTGAAATAATGAAAGTAGCTCAGTATTGCTAGCGTTATACTCACTGTGTTTAATACCAGTACCAGCACTCATAACTTGTACTTCGCCTTTTTTCAATATTTCGGAATGTCCCATGCTATCTTTGTGTTCAATAGCTCCTTCCAAAATCACGGTAATAATTTCCATATTATCATGTGGATGCGTTGGAAATCCCATTCCACCATCTATTTCATCATCATTTAAAACTCTAATTTCGCCAAAATGCATTCGGCTTGGATCGAAATAACCAGCAAAACTAAAGGTATGATGTGTTCTTAGCCAACCGTGATTTGCTTTTCCACGACTATCGGCTTTATATATTACTACGTTACTCATAATATCACTTTTATAAAAGATTTTGGTCGTTTTATAATTAACATTATTACAAAAAACATTAATTCTTCAGGGTATTATTATCCACATTTCGGAAATTTAAATCGAAAAATTTTTTCAAAACGAATAAAAGCGAGTAATAAAGAGAATTTAAAGCTTTAAAGACCGTTATTAACAAGAAAAAACAGATTCCTCAAAACAGTTAATTTTTATCACTCAATTAGATATATTTAAAAATAAAAAGCAACAATTGCAAAACATTGAATTTCTGCTGTTTATACCTTTTAAAAAATCACAATAATCGTATGTCTGAATTTTGTTAAAACAGTATTTTACTATCGGGAAACGACATGTTATTAACAATTTCAATGATCAAATTGTTAAAAACTTTAACAAACGCTTGCAAATCAGTATTTTTCGATCTATATTTGTACTGAGTTGCCTTTATTACTTTTTAAATGTAGGACTTATGAAATCGAATTTTACAAACACAATTGGAACTATAGTATTTGTTTTATGCTCACTATTTTTACAAGCACAAACCACAAGTTCAGATTCAAGCATCGTAAATCCTAATCCAACGTCGTCAATGTATAAAGTTAAAGTTGGCGATACCGTTCAAATCAATTATCTTTTTCCAGTAGCAACAACAATTTCGTGGAATACATTAGACAGTAAAATTGCAGAAGTTTTAACTGATGGAAAGGTTATTGGCAAATCATCAGGAAATACAAGCATTTATATAATAAAAGCCGATGGTTCTGTTATGATGAAATGGGAAGTTCAAGTAGAGGCTAAAATTTCAAATCCCATCATTGTTGATACTGGCATCGTAATTAGCCCCAAACCACCGATTAACAGTAATGAATATACAATAAAAATTGGAGAATCTATAAACATCCAACCTGCGGTTATGATTGCACTTCCGTATAAATGGATTTCATTAAATAATGCAATTGCAACTGTCGATCAAAATGGTACAGTAACAGGATTATCAAAAGGTATGGATTCGATCTATATTAGTTTAGCAAATGGAACAATTCTCTCGCAATATGTATTTAATATAACCGATGGTACAAAAGATTCGTTGCCATTACTTATTTTTAATCCAAATGAATATGCTGTAAATATTGGCGAAACAATAAACATAACTCCTGATGCTACATTTTCAACAGCAATAAAATGGAAAACTTTAGATCCAAAAATTGCAACTATTGATATTGATGGAAACGTAACTGGATTAACTATTGGTTCAACGGTCATCTATATGTGTTTACCAAACGATAGTATAATTTCAAAATATTTAATAACTATTCTCGATACAGTTTCTGTAATAACACCTACAAATTTTATTTATCAGAACTATACATCTGTTGAACAAATAGATTCTACTGTTTTACGAATTATTTTCAATAAAGAAATAACCGACATTTCCGAAATAGCTAAATATTTAGAGTTAAATATTCAATACCAAGCAATTGTTTCAAATCAATTAAAAACGGGAAATACGTTAACAATTACATCTGTTTCAATTGATCCAACAAACAATAAAGCGATAATTATTACAACAAAAGAAGTGATTCCTGCAACAGCCAACGTTTCTCTAACATTTAACAATGTTGCGTTACTTTCTACAAATGGTGAATCATTTAATCAATTAGCACAAACAGCTACATTTGTAAAAATAGCAAAAGCAGTTTCAATGTCTGTTTATCCAAATATTGCAAGTTCAACAATTACTATATCGGCAGAAAATAATTCTACTATTGAAATCTTTAGTATAAACGGGATTTTACTTAATAGATTAACGTCAAACTCTGCAATTCAAACGATAGATGTTTCAGCATATAGACCTGGAACCTATATTGTAAAACTCAAAACATCAAAAGCCCAAACGATAAGTAGACCTTTCATTAAGTTGTAAGAAAAAGGGCGGTTTGATAATCGCCCTTTTTTATTTTACATTTCCCAAGAATTTCATTCGTATTTGTAAATTAAATTTTTACTTTGCAACCCCAAAATGTTGTTTAATAATTAATACCTAACAAATGGAAATACACATTTTAGCATCAGAAGCGAAACAAGCATCAATAAGCCTTGCAGCTATTGATTCTCAGATAAAAAACAATGCATTACAAGCTATTGCTCAAGCATTACAAGCAAAAACTGCAGAAATTGTTGCTGCCAATAAAGAAGATCTCGAAAGAAGCGAAAAAGAAAATCTTGGAACTCCACTTCTTAAGCGTTTAAAATACGACGCTTCAAAAATCAAAGAAACAATCGACGGACTGACAAGTTTAATGATGTTGCCAGAACCTGTTGGTGAAACAATATCGGCTACTGAACTCGACAAAGATTTAGAACTATTCAAAGTAAGCTGCCCAATAGGCGTAATAGGCGTAATTTTCGAATCACGTCCCGATGCATTGGTTCAGATATCGTCGCTTTGTTTAAAGAGCTCTAATGCTGTTATTTTAAAAGGCGGAAGCGAAGCTTTAAAAACAAATAAAATTTTAGCAGAAATAATTGCAGAAGCAACTGAAAAAGCAGGAATTCCTAAAGGATGGATACAATTAATCGAAACTCGTAGCGATGTAAACGAAATGTTGAAATGCGACGAATTTATTGACCTCATCATTCCACGTGGATCGAATGAATTTGTGCAATACATCATGAATAATTCAAACATTCCAGTTCTTGGACATGCCGATGGAATTTGCCATGTATATGTAGACAAAGATGCCGATTTGGATATGGCCGTTGCAGTAACAACCGATTCGAAATGTCAATACGTTGCCGTTTGTAATGCAGCCGAAACACTGCTAGTTCATGAATCTGTTGCTCAAAAATTTCTTCCAAAATTAAAAGCATCGCTCGACAAATATAATGTCGAAATATTTGGTTGCGAAAAAACACAAGCAATTATTGCCGTAAAGCCAGCAACAGAAAAAGATTGGAAAACCGAATATCTCGATTATAAAATATCGATAAAAGTAGTTTCTTCGCTTGACGAAGCTATTTCGCACATCAACAAATACAGTTCAAAACATACAGAATCAATCATTACGAAAGATAAATTGGCTGTCGCCAAATTTATGAGTTTAATAGATTCGGGAAATGTTTATTGGAATGCAAGTACTCGTTTTTGCGACGGTTTCCGTTACGGGCTTGGAGCAGAAGTTGGGATAAGCACCAATAAAATTCACGCTCGCGGCCCTGTTGGATTAGAAGGTTTATTAATTTACAAATGGTTGATGAAAGGAAATGGTCATATTGTTAGCGATTATGCTAACGGTCATAAATCATTTACTCACAAAAACAGCAATAAGAAATTTAGTATATAACTCCAAATGCTTCGACAAGCTCAGCATGAAAAACGAAATATGTTTAGTCACCCTGAGCCTGTCGAAGGGTTAGATATAACTTCAAAAGAAATCACACCATGAAACTTTGGGATAAAGGCACAAAAACCGATACAATCATTGAAACTTTTACCGTTGGTCGCGACCGCGAATTCGATCTTTATTTAGCTGAAGCTGATGTTTTAGGAAACCTTGCACACACCGCAATGCTCGAAACTATCGGTTTACTTACTAAACCTGAGAAAGAAGACATTCATCGCGAGCTTAAAGAAATAATGAAAATCGTAAAAGCTGGCGAATTTGTTATCGAAGAAGATATCGAAGATGTTCATTCACAAGTTGAGCTTTTACTAACGCGCAAATTAGGCGATACAGGTAAAAAAGTTCACAGCGGACGTTCACGTAACGATCAAGTTTTGGTTGATATGAAACTCTACATTCGCAAAGAACAAATACTTGTTTTAGATGAAGTTAAATCGTTATTTAATCTTCTTCTTTCGCAAAGCGAAAAATTTAAAGATTGTTTAATTCCTGGATATACGCACCTTCAAGTTGCAATGCCATCGTCTTTTGGACTTTGGTTTGGTTGCTATGCCGAAAGTCTAGCCGATGATATTCAATTATTATTATCTGCCTATAAAATCAACAATCAAAACCCACTTGGATCGGCTGCAGGTTACGGATCTTCATTCCCATTGAATCGTCAAATGACAACCGATTTACTGGGATTTGAAACAATGAACTATAATGTTATGTACGCTCAAATGGGACGTGGCAAAACAGAAAAAATAACCGCTTATGCCCTAGCTTCAATTGGCGCAACTTTGGCAAAAATGGCTAACGAAATGTGCTTATTTATGAGTCAAAACTTTGGCTTCGTTTCGTTTCCCGATAATCTCACAACAGGTTCGAGCATCATGCCACACAAAAAGAACCCTGATGTTTTTGAATTAATACGTGGTAAATGTAATCGTCTTCAAGCAGTTCCAAACGAAATTTCGTTCATAACAACAAATCTTCCTTTTGGCTACAACCGCGATTTACAACTCATAAAAGAAATTCTAATGCCTTGTTTTGCCGACATTAAAGCTTGTTTACAACTAGCTTGCGTGATGTTTGATCAAATCAAAATTAAAGATGGCATTATCAACGACGATAAATACATCTACATTTTTAGTGTTGAAGAAGTTAACAAGCTCGTTCTAGAAGGAATGCCTTTCCGCGATGCTTACAAAAAAGTTGGTATCGAAATAAACGAAGGAAAATTCACGCCCGACCGTTCTGTAAATCACACACACGAAGGAAGCATAGGCAATCTTTGCAATGACAAAATCAAAGCAAAGTTTAATTCAATTGCAAAGGAATTTGTAGTTTTTGAATACAAGGAATAATTTTGATTTTAATAAATATATAAATCGAGCAGCCGACAAAAAGACGTGCCACGAGATTGATGTCTGCACAAAGGTAGCTCAAGCGTTTTTTTGTCTTGACTTTCGGTTACTGAGTTTGCCGAAGTATTGTAACTTTTGGGTCAAGCCAAAAGTTAGACATCATTAAAAATAGCATTATAAAGTAGCCCCTAAACAAATCGTTCTTTAGTCCACTCTTCCTGTTGTTCTTTCGTTTTAAACGTCCAAGCCACAATACGACTAATCTTATTTCCTTGTCCCATCGAAATCGTCTTTATTTCAATAACTTTTGCTTTTTCAAGAGCATAATAGATTGAATCAAGGGTTGCAAGTTTCGAAATTAACGTCGAGAACCAAAGGCAAGAATCCGCATAATCGCGACTTTGATGAATCATTTCCATAACAAAACGTTCTTCACCACCATCGTAGCATAACTCGGTTTGTTTACCACCAAAATTTAAAACTGGTTTTGTGACTTCTTTCTTTTGCAAATTGCTCATTTTACGAAGTGTGCCTGCCTTCGCATCTTCCATTGAAGAATGAAATGGTGGATTACAAATCGTTACATCGAACTTTTCACCATCCTTTATAATTCCTTTGAAAAAATCGTTCGAATCCTTTTGAAGACGACATTCAACTTTTCCGTGTAAACATTCGTTCGACGAAATAATCTTATTTGCCGAAGCTATCGAAACGGAATCGATATCCGAACCGATAAAAGACCAACCATATTCCTTTGTTCCAATAATTGGATACACGCAATTTGCACCAATACCAACATCTAAGCATTTAATTTTCGATCCTTTGGGAATTTCTCCATTATTACAACCAGCTAACACATCAGCAATATTGTGTATGTAGTCTGCTCTACCTGGAATTGGTGGACACAAATAGCCTGAAGGTATTTCCCAAAACGTGATATCGTAAAAATGCTTCAATAAAGCGTTATTTAACATCTTGCAAGCCTTTGGATCGGAAAAATCAATGGACTCGTCGTTATAGGCATTTAAAGCAACATAGCGTGCTAATCCGGGACAAGTCTTGATTAATTCTGGAAAATCGTAACGCTCGTTATGTCGATTCCGTGAATGTAATTGTGTTTTTAGTTTCGGGTGATGACGCTTCTTTTCTTGCATTTCTTTTTCTTCAAAGGTATTGGAATTTATCCAGACTATGCACTAGAAGTGAAATCAATATTACGTGCATGGCTTGTAAAAGAATTCGTCAAAAAGTTGTGCACTTTGGAACACAAAAAATGAATCGAGCATTCGACAAAAATGCGTGCGACGAGTGAAAAACGCTACACATTGGCATCATAAGCGTTTTTTTGTCTTGACTTTCGGTTACTGAGCTTGTCGAAGTATTGTAACTTTTGGGTCAAGCCAAAAGTTAGACATCAAAAAAACAATTAAATAAGCGCCCATTTAATAACGTTACTTTAATGTTAGCAAACGTTTGTTTTTAATTTTCCCATAAAGTATTTCTTTTACTCGTCCTGTGAGCTTTACTTCGGTGTAACGACCAATCAAAATACTAACCAAATTTGCTACAATAAAAGCTATTATAAATAATAAATACGGGTTAGCTGTTTTGCCAAAATGAACTTTGATAAAATCCAAAATACTATAATGAACCAAGTAAAGTGTATAACTAAAGCTTCCATTAAACCTTATGACTTTCGTGATTTTTCGGGGTATGATTTTCCCTTTAAAAACATCAATAATCAACCATACTACAATTGCTAGAAGGAATGCAAAAATAGGATCATATGCGTCCATTTTAACATATGCACGTACCATTGCTAAAAAACTAAGGATTATAATAAAAAGAACTTTAAAATACTGATTAGTTCCTTTTAGGATATTCCTGGCTAAAACAAAATAAATTATTGCACCAAATATCCAATAGCTCGTTAATCCATTCGCTCTTCCACTAATTAGATTAGACAAAGGAACAATAGAAAAAAAGAGCAATAAAAGAATATTTAATATTGTTAATTTACCCTTTTTAAAAATTACAAGCAATAAATACCCAAAGAACAAATAAATCCACCATTCGATAGCTAGTGTCCAAAACGGTCTAGCTGAGCCAAAACTTGTAATACTATAATTTCGAATAAAAGAGAAAATAGGATAATCTTGAAACATAAAGAGATTACCGATAAAAGTCTTGATATTTAGTCCTTTACCATAACAATATAATTCTGGATTTATGCTCTTACTTATTAAGTCTAAGATTAAAACAAAAATAATTGAAGGGATAAATGCTGTATATATTCTCGAAAATCTGTCTGCAAAATAATAATCAAAACCATAGTCATTAGTATTTATTTTTTTTCTAATGGTAGAATACGTTATAAGAAAGCCAGATAATATGAAAAAGATAAGTACTGCAATATTTTGCATCCATGGGAAATTAGGCTCATGTAAAAATGTAAATATCCCAAAAAACGATATCCCATGACCAACAACTACCATTTGAGCACTTACTCCCCTTATCAAATCCAAAATTACGGAGGAGCCTTCAGTTAATTTATATTCTTTCATTAATCTTCTTTATACGGTTAGCTAACAATTTAGCTGATTGAGAAAGCCAAAGAAACGTCTTCTCAAATTCTCACTGAACCGAGCTTGATGGACAGCTATTACACGACTCATTTTTTACAAATCTATGCATTACATTAATTATTTCCAAGTTGCCACTAATAATACTGATTTAGGAATTGTAGTTGTATTAGGCTAGAAATATTGATTTCATGCATTTTCTCAAGGAAGCGTTTCTTTAAACTGATGCATTTAAAAATCGGACTCAAGTAATGTCGAAAACCACGCCAAAACGAGAATTATATCACAGATTTGATTAGTTTCAGCATTTTATAACAGCGTGTACCCAAAGTAATTTAATTATTAGATTTAGATACAGTCAACAATTGAATCGTTAATGTTGAACATTTACCAAAGCAGACTTTCCTCCCTTTTCAGTTTCAATAACTACAGTATATATTCCATTTGGTAACATTGCTACAGAAATCGTTTCTGCAATAGTTTGTACTGTTGTCAGCGATTTTTCATAAACCAAAACGCCAGAAATATTGAATAATTTAAGTTTCCCCTTACCAGTCATTTCTGAATTTGCAGTTATTTTAATGAATTGTGATGTGGGATTCGGAAATATAGAAATGTTCATTGCAGATATGAACGTATCAAAAACAATACAACCAGTTACATTGTAGGTACCTACGATTGAGTCGCTAAAACAACCCGTAACATCTTGTTGTCTTACGTTAAATTGTATTGTTGAATTCGGTTCTAATATACTGGCATTTGGTTTAAATGAATTACTACTAATGCCACTATACCCATAAGTTGTGTCAATTGTCAAACCAGTCGAGAAATTAACCCATAAGTAAATAAAATTATTTGTAACATTTATCGATAGCGGCGTAACATTGCTGTTATAAGCACAGGTCGAAATTATTGAATTTCCAATAAACGTAGGTGGTAAAGGTTTCGGATTAACATGTAATTTTAATTCTGAATATGGACTTTCACAATTACTATTAATGGTCGATTGTGTTACAAAGAAAGATGTAATCAATTCACTTCCACCATCCATAGGTTTATTATAGACTGTTGGAAGATATGTATTTCCAGTTTCATAATTTGATGTACCTATATCAGATATATTTTTGTACCATTTCAAAATATATAGTCCACTTGGCTTTGAATTAAAACTAGTAGGCTTATTATAAACACAAATTGCTTGGTCAACTGAAGTCGCAGGTTTTTTTGGTTGTGTAATCAATAGTAAATTTGCGATAGTAGTATCGCTAGCACAACCATTCACTGTTTGCATAACATAAAATGATTTAGACGAATAACCTGTCCAAGGTTTTGACGGAATATAAGTTAATCCTTCAGAAGTTGAGTAATTATCAGTCCATGTAACAGTTCCAGTTGCATTTATAACCGTATATGTTGGACTTGGAGAATAATCACAAATAGTTTGCGTACTGCTTACTAGAATTGGCTTGTCAGGTTTTGGAAATGTTCCACATTGTGCTAATGCATTTAATCCTGGAAGAAGAATCAAAAAAAAGAATGTAAGTTTTTTAATCATAATGTATCATATTAATTATTTGTAATTATCTATCCGGTTGCGTTTTATATTTTATTTAACAACAATTTTTATTAATAACTGCTGCCAAATTCAAATCATTTATCAACCAGTATTTTCAATCAAATATAGCTTAAATCTCCAATAAACAAGAAAGTACCATATAAAAAGCAGATACGTAACTGTCAGAATAGTAGAATTTCATAATCGAACAGTTCGTTGCCTTCTCTGAAGATGATTTTTTGTACTCTTGACAGAGAAATGCCATATCGAGAGTGGTCGCCACGTTATACAGAGAAGGAAGAGACATGTCGAGAGATGTCAGTTGCCATCTCTCGAGTGCCTAAAGCCCTGTACGAAGAGGGCAAAATGATGTCGAGAGAGGGGGATTGCCATATGGGGAGTGGTAGCCACGCTATAATGAGTGGTCGTTTTCATGTCGAGAGATGGATGAGCCTTGTTCGGAGATGTCGTAGCCATCTTACGAGTGCATCAAACCCTGTTCAGAGTGGTCGTTGAGCACTACGAACAGGGCCGATACAATAGCAGATACTTAGTTTTGTGCAACCGCTGTAACAGCGGCTTGTTTTGACTTAGCTTTTTTAAAGAACACAGCCATTTGGTCGGCAGTGGCGTTAAGTCCTGGTACTTTGTCTTTATTTTGTTTTACCGCAGCATATACATCGAGTGCTGCCACCATACTGTCGCTACCAACAGCATAAAGCGTTTTCTGGATACTCTCGGCCAACTCATTTATTTGCAATAAGATAGGACGAATAGTCGTCAATAATTGATAGTCACGCATAAACTCATCCTTATCGAACACCGCAGGCAGAATCTCGGGATGCGATTGCACTACTTGAAATGCTAACTCTATAAAGGGTAAATAGGAATTACCAGCAATGAATATTCCCGATACATCGTCGGAACTTAAGCTTAAAAGAAACGATAACTTTGATTTAGCTGTAGCTAATAATTGTTGAACTTCAGCTGCATCGGCAGGCTGTAACGTAGCAGAAATAAGGTTTTGTGACATAGTTTTGATTTTAATGATTAATAAATAACTGTTACAATTGTGTTTTGTTCTCAAAAATTTCGGGTACGAAAGTAATTAAAATATTGAAATAACAAGATGCATTTTAAATATATTTACATGTTTATACGTTGCTACATAATTTTTAACATGTATAATGTTTGAATATATAATTTCACCTACAATCTAGTAAATTATAGCAATTTGACACAAAAAGGAATAGGCTGCAGATTTTATTTGGTACATACTAAAATGTTTAAAATAATCGTATATTTATTTCTAGAAGTATTTACTTGAACTATTTAAGAATTTTATATAAACAAATTATGAAGAAGATAGCACATTTAGCACTGATTATTTGCACATTAGCTTTCAATATAGGATTTTCACAACAACCTATAGCTACAGATAAAATCCAATGGATTTCGTTTAAAGAAGCACTCGAAAAGAATAAAAAAGAGCCAAAGAAAATCATTATGGACATCAATACCGAATGGTGTGGTTGGTGTAAATATATGGATAAGAATACCTTTACCGACCCTAATATCATTGCATACATTAACACCAATTATTATGCAGTGAAGTTCGATGCAGAAAGTTTTGATACAATAGAATATAAAGGTAAAAAATATGGGCCATCACAACCCTATTCTGGTAGTGGCAGAAAGCCATCACACAACCTAGCAATATCACTTTTACAAGGACAACTTTCGTATCCAAACATTATGTATTTCGATGATAGTTCTAATGTTATAACAGCAATTCCAGGATACAAATCTGCAAAAGATTTGCAAGCTTTTTTACTTTACTTTGCAGAAAACATTTATAAGTACGCAAACATTCAACCATTCCTCAATGATTTTAATAACACGTTTACTGATTCTCTGAAAGAAAAAACAGAAAAAGTAAAATGGTTAACAATAAAACAAGCGCTAGAAAAAAACAAAAAAGAGAAGAGAAAGATAATAATTAGCCTTCAAACAGATTGGTGTCCAACATGCAAAATGATGGATAATAGTACTTTTAACAATGCTAAATTATCGGAATACATTAACACAAAATGTTATCCAGTTCGATTAAATGCTACGACAAAAGATACGATAGAATACAATAATTATAAATTCATAAATGAGAATAAAGAACATCCATTCAACCAATTTGCCGTTACTCTATTAAACGGAAAAATGCGATTCCCGAACTTTATTTTTATTGATGAAAATTTAAATATAATAACCAGCATTCCTGGTTATATGACTACAGATGGGATTGAACCAATCATTAAATTCTTTGTGACTGATTCGTTTAAAACAATAAAATGGGAAGATTACCTAAAGACCTTTACAAGTGACATTTCGAAGTAAGACATTAATGATTTCCAATAATATATACTTTAATCATATACATCATAAAATTAGCTGTCAAAAGCAAAAAGGTTAAAACTATCAACATTCCAAGTGTGTGATGTTTTTTAAATTTACCTTTAAAATAATTAAAGCCCATTGCAATTGTTAGAACAAAACTTGCATAAGAAGCAAAGCATAAAAAAGTTAAAAGAGCATCCATCGTTTTATTATTTATTAAAACAAAATTACATTTTTCTTTTTAATTATACACCAAGAAAGACATTTTATCGAAATCTAGAATGTCATTAGCTACTTCTTGTAGAGTCTGAGAATCGATATTTGTTATCTTTTTAGTTATCTCTCTAAAATTATCAACCTTATCATATATCAAAACGCTTTTAGCTTGCGAAACCATTAAACCAACATTGCTTTCGTACGATAAAGCTAATTGCCCTAATACTTGCTGTTTATATATCGAAAGATTTTTTTTAAGAAGATCTGATTCACAAACCAACTTAAACTCCTTTTTAATGATATCATAACAAGTTTCAACCTTCTTTTTATCTGTTCCAAAATAAACTACAAAAGAGCCTGTGTCAGAATAGGGAGTGTATGACGATTCTATTGTATACGTCAAACCATTTTTCTCCCTCAAGGAATAGTTCAAAATAGAACTAAAATACGGTCCTCCTAAAATATTATTTAACATCGACATTGGCAACCTAAGTTTATCACTCCAAGGAAAGGCTTTACAGCCAAAGACACAATGAGATTGACTCGTCTTCTTTTTCACTTCGTTAGAAAATACTTTTTGATCAAATAATTCTATATTTAGATTCGAAGTCTGTTTCGACATATTCGCATTATAGTTAAAGTAAAGCTTTTCAACTTCCAACTTAAATTCTGAATAGGGAATATTGCCAACAAAAGACAAAACAGTTTTAGATGACAAGTAATTATCGGCATAGAAGCTCTTCATAAGCTTAGTATCAATATCCTTCAAACTCTCTTTATTTCCTAGAATTGGTTTAGAGAGAGATGTTCCTTGGAACAACAATTCTTCAAAATCATCAAAGATCAATTCTGAAGGTGAATCTTCATACGAATCGATTTCATCAAGAATAACTTCACGTTCTTTCGCCAACTCTTCAGTTGGGAATTCCGAACAATAAAAAATATCAAGAAGAACTTCAAGTGCTACTTTAAATGAATTCCTCAAAACACTAACATGAATACATGTTTCTTCTTTTGAAGTATATGCATTAAAATCACCACCCAATAATTCTATCTCATCGATAATCTGCCTAGAAGATCTATTTGTAGTCCCCTTAAACCACATATGTTCTACAAAATGAGAAATCCCAGAGGATGACTTACCATCATTTCGAGACCCAACACCTGACATCAAGCCAACATGAGCAACCTCGGATTGAGATCTAGAATAGACAACACTAAGTTGTTGATTTAGTTTAAATATTTTTGCTTCCATAAATGATTTTTAAAATGTTCCACGTGGAACATTTTTTATCTTCCAAGAAAAACAAGTAAGATATTTATATCCGAAGGAGAAACGCCAGAAATTCTTGCAGCTTGTCCAATAGTTTTAGGCTTAATCATTTTTAGCTTTTGGCGTGCTTCAGTTGAAAGAGAATGAACCGAATCATAATCAAAAGAATCTGAAATGATGATATACTCAAGCCTAGTAATTTTTTCAGCAATAAGTTTCTCCTTTTCAACATATCCAGAATATTTAATATCTATTTCAACTAATTCATTTAATTCCGTTTTTGAAACAATATCTTGATTATATGAATCAAAAAAATCTTCCACAAACAATCCTTCAAAACTAGCAATAGTTAAGATTGGTCGAGATAATAACTGAGATAGCTTAACACCTTGCGTCAATATTTGCGAATCCAGTTTTTCAAGTATTGGATTTACAATAGTTGGTTTAACCGATAAAGTATTAATAATATTTTTAAATGAAGTAACAATCTCATATTTCAGATTTAATTGTTTAAATCGTTCTTCATTAGCAAGACCAATAGAATAAGACATCGATGTTAATCGCAAATCTGCATTATCTTGTCGTAATAAAATACGATATTCTGCTCTTGAAGTAAACATTCGATAAGGTTCGTTCACACCTTTTGTGATTAGATCATCAATTAGAACACCAATATAAGCTTCGTCTCTTTTAAGAACAAAACTGGTTTTATCGTTATTTTTTAAATGTGCATTTATACCGGCCATCAATCCTTGGGCTGCAGCTTCTTCATAACCTGTTGTACCATTAATTTGACCAGCAAAATATAAATTAGAGATATTCTTTGTTTCAAGAGTTGCGTGTAATTGAGTAGGATCGAAATAATCGTATTCAATTGCATATCCTGGTCTAAATATCTTACAATTCTCTAAACCAGCAATATTTTTCAATGCTGAATATTGAACATCAGCAGGTAAAGATGAACTAAAGCCATTTAGATAATATTCATGAGTAGTAAATCCTTCGGGTTCTAGAAATAATTGATGAGAAGATTTATCTGCAAACGTTACAATTTTAGTTTCAATAGAAGGACAATATCGTGGACCAACACTTTGAATAGTTCCATTATACATTGGAGAATCATTAAATCCTTTAAACAAAATATCATGAACAGGTTGATTTGTATAAGTCATAAAACAACTCAATTGATTTTTTATTGAAAGAGTATTTTTTAAAAAAGAAAATGAGCGTAAATCTTCATCTCCTTTTTGTTCAATACATTTTGAAAAATCTATCGTGCGTCCATCAATACGAACTGGAGTACCAGTTTTCATACGACCAACAGCAAAACCTTTATCTTTTAATTGATCAGATAATAAATATGATGCAGGCTCAGAAACACGACCTCCATCTAATTGAACTCGTCCAATATGCATAAGACCATTTAGAAAAGTACCATTTGTTAATACGACAGCCTTAGATTTAATTTCCAAATTCATAGCTGTTTTAACGCCGATAACGTTTTCGTTTTCAAAAAGTAAACCTATAACAGTGTCTTGCCAAAAATCAATATTTGGAATATTTTCTAAAACATTTCTCCACGAAATTGAAAAAACAGTACGATCACATTGAGCACGAGGACTCCACATTGCAGGCCCTTTAGACTTATTCAACATTCGAAACTGAATCATTGATTTATCAGTTACGATACCGGAATAACCTCCTAATGCATCTATTTCACGAACAATTTGACCTTTGGCAATTCCACCCATTGCAGGATTACATGACATCGCTGCCATTTTCTCCATGTTCATGGTGAGTAACAAAACTTTGGATCCCATATTGGCAGCGGCAGCAGCAGCTTCGCAACCAGCATGACCAGCTCCAACAATAATTATATCGTAAAAAGGTAACATTTTAAATTAATTTAGCAAGGAAATAATCTTCACGGATGGACATGTTTTTTCGTTTTTCAATTGTATCATCTTCATAACCAGACAGATGAAGGAGCCCATGAATAATGATTCTCTGTAATTCAAACTCAAACTCAACAGAAATTGATTGTGCATTTTCTAAAACTCTATCAAGACTTATAAATATATCAGAAGATACTGATTTTTTATTTTTATAATCAAAGGTAATTATGTCGGTATAATAATCGTGTTGTAGATATTCTTTATTAATATTTAATAAATAATCATCACTACAAAATATTATATTAATATCTGAAAATATAACATTTTCATCATTAGAGATTTTTTTACAAATATCTAAAATTAGAGATTTTTTTAATTGGGGGAATTCTACTTCTTCGCAGAAAATATTGAGTTTCACAGAATAAGGTATTCGTTTTATAAAACGTAGTTACCCAATTTTAAAATAAAATTTGAGACTAACTTCGTTTCCTTTATCATTATAAATTACTTGATCTGCAAGACAATTCATTAAGAAAATTCCTCTTCCAGTTTCTTTTTCAATGTTATCGGGCAACGTTGGATCGGCGACTTGATAATGATTAAAACCAGTACCCATATCACTTATTACAAAACATACCTGATGTTCAGAATACGAGTATTCAATAGTTACAACTTTTGATATATTAGAATTATTACCATGAATAATTGAATTCTTTACTGCTTCAGTAACACAGACTAAAATATTTGCATACAATTCTGAATCAAACTTAATGCTTACAGCAAGTTCATCAACTAAATTTTCTATAATTGTTAGATTTTCAATACTTGATGGTATTTCAATCCTTTTCATAATTATCTGGTTTTAAGTGAACAAATGTACGGTATTTTTTAAATTATTGTGTATTAATGTTTAATAAATACATGTCATATTTCTTTTTGTAAAATGATTGTAATTTAATATTATCATACTTCAATAACTCATTCGTACCGTTAATTAACTGCTTATACTTTAAAACTGTTGTAGGGTTACTAAAAATATCTTGTTTGCCTTGCTTAGACTCTCTTTTAGTCTCTTTATCTCGTTGATTTTCGGCATTCTCAGCTTCCAATAATCGTGTTAAAATTTGATTTTGACGAAACATTGTTTGAGGAGATACACTTTTATTAACAATGTCCTTTTGATTTTGATCAATAAGTTGTTTAATATCATTCAATTTTTTAGTTGCATCAGGTGAAAAGCCTCCATCTTTAATCATATCATTCAACATTTGTTGTTGCTTTTCTTGATCTGCCATCATTTTACTTAATTGTTTACTCATGCCACCAGGTTTACCTTGACCTTGTTTCATTTGTTCAATCATTTGCTGTAATTGCTGTTTCATACCTTGTTGCTGCGATTTCATATCTGACATCGACATACCTTTTCCTTTTTTCTTTGGATTATTGCACTGACTTGGGCTATTAGACATTGATTGAGATTCTGATTGCATATTTTTGAGTATTTCAGCAAACATCAATGATAAATTATTTTCACCAGTCATAACTAACTGCTGATTAATATTGATTTGTGAAATATTACGTTCATCAAACCCAGTTTTAATTTTAAGGAAAGAACGTTCAATATCTTTAATTTGATTTGTTATCGTTTTTTGAATGGCTGGTTGACGTTTAGCTAATGCATATAAAGAATCTTTTATAATTGAGAAATTATCAATTAAAACGAGTTGTTTGTTAAGATAACTAACATATTTAGGATCTGATATTTGAACAGTTCTTGTGGTTTTTTGTAATGATTCTTGCTCAAAAGATAACGTGAGTAAATTATCCAAAATTTGCCGTAACTGAGACTCATCCTCAGAGTTTTGTTTTTTAGAGTTTTGTTTTACCATAGCAGCCATGGCTTGTTCCAAATTATTCATTTTATCTTTTGACTGCTTCATTTGTTTTTGAGATTTTGACTTTGAACCTTCTTTCATCTCTTGCTCAGACTGCGACATAGATTGCTTAATGTCAGACATTTCTTTATTAAAATCGTTAAGATTCATTTTCTTTTCAAGATCGTTATTCTTCTTTAAAGCATCGTTATACTTTTCTTGAAGCTTATCCATTTGTTTATTAAGTTCATCCTGTTTTTGCGTTAAATCAACTTTATTTTCTGTTTTATCATCAACTTTATCTGATAACTTTTTTTGTTCTACCTGAAGTTTTTTTAAGTCATCAATAGCATTTTGAATGTTTTTTTCAACATCCATACGTTTTAATAATTCAAGATTTTTATCCAATTGTTTCTCAAGATCTTCGAGCGATAATTTCATATCATCAGCTTTATCAAAAAACTTATCTTTATTGAATTTGTCCATCAAATTTTTATATTCATCTAGCATTTTTTTGAACTCATCATCCATCAAATTATTCATCATTTCTTCAATTTGTTTTTGCTTATCAAGAATATCCTGATTTTGATTTTTAAGCATATCAGTCAAATCGTTTTTCTTTTGATTTTGATCTTTAACAGTATTTACCAATTGCATCAACTGTTCTTGCTTTTGTTCTAACTGTTTCATTAATTGAGCTTTTTCCCAATTAGATGTGTTTTCATTTAATAATTTCTTTTGGGTATTTTCAATTTCCTTTTTTAAATCTTTTGCCATTTGCATACTTTTTTGCATATCGCTTTCAAGGGAATGCGTCATTTGAGCATCCATTTTTTCAACTTCGGTATGTGAAGGTATTCTTAAATTAAACAATGACGATTTTGTTGATTTAGGACCTTTTATGCCGTCATTATCAAAGATTTCGAGATAGTAGTGAATATCATCACCAGAATTGAAACTAGAAAAATCAAAACCATAGAAAAACTCTTGACTAGCACTAGCTTTCGATATTTGAATTGGAATCGTGATTAAAGAATCAGCCTTTGATCCTTTATAATAAACAAATTGCATTTTTGAAAAACCATAATCATCTTTAATTCTTCCCGTAAAATAATTCAAAAACATATTAGAAGAATCTGTTTTAACATCAACTTCGATGGTTGGATATAAATCGGGTACTACAGAGATTGCGTAAGTAAGTAGCATTTTTTGTTTAATATAGCTATTCGATGAAAGTATTAAATATTTTGTTGATTTCATCGCTTTTAGAGAAGTTTCAAAGTGTTTATCAATTGATGTTAGATGTAAAATTGATGAATCATTAAATTTCAAAGACATTGAAGTAGCTTCAATTGCATCAATATTCCAATGCAATTTAGTACCTTCGGGAACTGAAATATCACCAATGTTTTTCAACATAAAACTCTTTTCACCAGTATATTCGGGAACATCTGCCGACAAAGTAAAAGACAATATTTGTGGACTTGGTATAACATTGAGAGTAAAAGACTTTGATTTATATTCATCAGCAATAAAAAAGAAATCGAGCGAATTGTTAATTCCTTTTAGCGTAAAAGCATACTTAGAAGGAGCAACTTTTTGCATAAAATAACTCGTTGTGCCAATGCTAATTTCTGCGTTTGAAGGAATATATTCACCAGTAATTTTAAGAGTAAAAGTATAATCAGAACCTTTTTCAATATTCAAAGTGGAATTCATCAATTCAAACGAAAAGGGCATTTTCGGTTCATAATAAGTTTCGTGTTTAATGATTCGAGCAGCACCTTCAGTAAACAAAGACGGATAAAACATAAATGCAGGAAATAACAAGACAAGCAGAATTGCAAGTATTTTGAAGTATCTATAATTATCCCTAACATTTATCGCTAAAACAAAAGGAAGCGGTTTTAGTGACAATATACGCTGATTTATACTGGCAACGACAAGACTATTAACATCAGTTTTTGAAAGATCAATTAATTCAAGTGTATTTTTAAGTTTATCTTGAACGTCGGGAAAATATTTGGCAATAATATCGGCAGCTTTACTATAATTTAAAATCTTTCCGATTTTAAATAAATGCAATAATGGTATGATTATGTAAAATGAGAGTACTGAAAGAGTTAACACAATTGAAAAATAGAAAAGAAATCGTCTAACAGGAATAGAGAAATAGGAAAAATATTCAAGAATAGAAAGTGAAATGAAATAGAGAATAAATATCAAAACGGACAAAAGGATACCTTTGATAATCTTATTCTTATAATATTTACCAATAAATTCATCAAGTTTTGAAAACAATATATTACTAGAAGTATCCATTTATCGTAATAGACATTTTTGAGGATCAAGTTTCGTAGTTTCCTTCCAAATTTGGAAATTCATTGTGGTTTTATCAGTTTCTTCATCATTGAATATAGTGCCAATTATTTGTTTCATTTTAATCTTTTGACCTTGTTTAACAAGAACATTAACAAGATTCGAATAAACGGTAATATAATTCCCATGTCGAACTAAAACTGCTGAATTAGCACCTGGAATAATAATGATTTTGGTAACTTCACCTTCATACACAGCACGAGCTTGCGTGTTTTTGGAACAAGTAATATCAATACCATTATTGGTAATTTTAATGGAAGGAAACATTGGATGTGGATGTTCGCCAAATGGTTGCGTAATAACTCCATTTGATGATGGCCAAGGTAATTTTCCGATATTATCACTAAATTTCCCAGTTAATTCGATGTCTTCAGCATTTGCATCAATAACGGGAGTTGGATTTGAAGCAACTGGTTTTTCAACAGTAGGGATAGACACAGGAGTAGATTTAGCAACACCTGTTTTGGATGTTGCTTTAGTAGCGAGAGCCTTTTTAGCAATGGCAGCCTTTTTAGCATCGGCAAGTTTCTTGGCATCGGCGGCTTTTTTAGCAGCAGCAGCTAATGCAGCTTGACGACGTTGTTCTGCAAGTTTTCGCTGTTCTTCGGCGATGATTCTAGCAATTTCGTTTTTTAGTTTTTCAGCAATGATTAATTTCTTTTGTAAATCAACTTTTAATTCCTTTTGACGAGACTCTAAAACAGTTATCTCCTTGGACTTTTGATCTTGTTCGTCTGCTAAAGATTCAGTTTCCTTTTGTTTGCTTTGAACAACAGTAGCTTTTTCGGCAATTGTAGCATTATAAGAGGCAATAACCTGATTTAGTTGTTTTGTCTTACTTATAATTTGTGATACTTGAAAACGACGATATTCAGTGTAAAATTGTAAATATTTCAATCGTTTATAGGCTTGATTGAAATCATCGGAAGAAAGAATGAACATTAATCGATCATAAGCATTTCGATTAATATATTCATAGTAAATTATCTTAGCATATTCTGTTTTAATATTTAAAATCTCTTTACTTAAGCTACTTACTTGATTTTGTGTATTAAATAATTGTGTATTTAAAATAGTGAGTTGAATACTTATATCGTTAATAAATTCCTTTCGAAGTTCAATTTTACGAGAAATTAATTCCAATTTTGAATACGATTGTTTTTTTGACAGTTCAGTTTCTTTTATTAGATTACTTGTTAACTCAATTTCTCTTTTTGTATTTTCAATACGCTTCTCAATATCCTTTTTTGATTGAGAAAAAGTAACATTAATTACGAATAATATAGAGCATACTATGAAAAGTACTTTCTTCATTTAAACTATTATTGTTTAATTTCGATTGGTTTATAACTGGTTGGAATTGTAAACTGGTAAGTATTTTGTTGATTAAATTCTTGTTTCGAAAATGAAATGATTAATTCAATAAACTTATTTCCCTTATCAACCTTAACGTTTATTGTTTGTGGGAAATCGACCTTTAATAAATCATTAAATACAAAATCTGAATATTCAATTTTCATTTGTTTATTATCTTTAAAATCCTTGACAAGAATTTCTGAAATTTTAAGATTTCGATTATCTACCTTTATTCTCTGATATATAGGTGGGAGCAAAATATCACCTTCATTTTTTTTGATTGATCGTTTTCTGAAATTTTCGATTTGAATATACTTTCCGCTTTTCTCCTTTTTAATAATAAGATTTTTTAAAACTTGTTGTGTATCAACAGAATTGGTATAAAACGATAAGGTATTTAAAAATATCGACTGCAAAGATTCAAAATCAACTTCAACATCTAAGAGTTTATCAATAAAATCATAACGTCCTTTAAAATATTTTGAATTAAAACGATCCATAACAAACAAACTATCGTGCATCATTTGAGCTCTTGCTATTTCTATTCCCATTCCTGGGTTTACAGAAAACCAAAGAATGCTATCACGCTTTATTTTTGCAGTACCATAAACAGTATTACATTTTTTATTTTGTTTAATCGTAGCTTTAAATTTCCCAAAATAGCTATCTATTTTCCCGTAATTAAGTTTTAAACTATCATATAAAATGGTTGGTGTAATATTTCTAATCTCATCTTTGTGAATCACTGTTAATGGAGCTTTACATGCAACGAAACTAATTAAGACAAATATAATTAAATGAGCACTTTTCATCGTTATTTTTATTCAATATACTGTTTTAGTGAAATCTTTTTTTCTAATGATTCTGATTTACTACCAAGACCTTTTGCTTTTATCCAATTTTCGATAGCTTCATTAACCATGGAATTTTTAAATAAAATATCGCCATAATGTTCCACAATTTCATTTATTGATGAACCTCCACTTGTTATTGCTTCCTCGATTTTAGCTTTTGCTTCACTATAACGTTCAAGCTTAAATAAAACCCATGCATACGTATCGAGAAATGTTGCATCATTCGGTTTAAGCTTGTTACAAAGTTTTGTCATTTCTAACGCTTTCTTAAGACTATCTTTCACTAATGACAAATAATAACTGTAATTATTTAGAGCCACAACATCGGTAGGATTTGCAGAGATTGATTTATCGAAGAAATAGTAGCATTTTGTAAAATCTTTAATTTTATAATACGATTCTCCCAAATATTGGTAGAATTGTCCTTTCATGTCGGACGATGTAACATAAGTTACACCAGACATCAAATAGTTGATCGATTCATTATATTTTTCAATTTGACAAGCAGAAACTCCAGCATAAAAATACAAATTGGCATTTGCAGGATAAAATAAAATAGACTGCGTACACAACTCATACACAGCATTCCAATTATTTAATTTAATTTCAATATTCAATAAGTTTTCTATTGCATCGGCATTTGATTTATCTTTTTTATATAATAAATAAAAATCTGTTTTTGCTTCATCCAATTTATCTTCTTTCATACAATATTTTGCACGCGATAATAGCACATCTGTATTTTCGGGATTTTGTTTAACAAGTGCTAAAGTAAATTCATCCTCGTATTTTGAAATTGATTTTAGTACTGAACCAGTACTCACTTTCGTTAGCAACTTAGTTTTATCTTCAAATGGAATAGACGGAGATGAAATAATTGTTCTTAATTCACTTAATGCAGCAGTTGAATCAGGTTTAGAATAATATAAATCAAATAATTCTAAATGCATATCGTCACCATCCGAAAATTGATTAATGTATGATTTTGCAATCTCAATAGCTTTATCTGTTTTGTGTGTTTGCTTATAAATATCAACCAAAACTAAATAATAGCGTTGTTCGTCTGGAGTTTTTTCAATTAAACTTTTAAGCAATTTAATAGCTTTATCAGGTTTGTTTTGCATCAACGAAAGTTTCACTTTTTCCTCAAATAAAGGAGCCGAATAACCCCATTTCGATTCAATTTCTTTATAGAGACTCTCTGCTTTACCAAACTTTTTTTCTTCCAAATAAACGCCTGCTAATTCATAATAGTTCATATCCTTTGAAGGATTGATTTTTATAAGATTTTCACAGATTACTTCAGCTTTTTCAAACTGTTTTTTTTGCTTATATAATTGTAACAGGAAAAGATTATACCATTCATTTTGAGGGTTTAAACTAACTGCTTTTGCCATCAAACTTATAGCTGCATCAAAGTCTTTATTGTTCAAAAACAGACGAGCCATTTCATACATAGAAGTGGTACTTTCTGGATTTAAAGAAAGACATTGCATATACAAATTCATAGCTTCGGTAGTATTTCCGAGCATAGTTTGTTTCGAAGCTTCAATTAGCGTCGATTCATATTCCATTTCTTTTTTGTCTCTCAATCGCATAGTAAAGTCATCTTCTTTCTTTTGAGCAAAAGAAGTCAAACTAAGCAGCAGAAACGCAATATAAAGAAATGATTTTCGCATTAAGCCATATTAATATAATCGCCAATACTTAAGTCGGCCATACAACCTTCAACTTTACAATTACTTCCAATCATTGAGTTTGCAATTATTTTACATTCAATAAGTGTATTGTTTTGAATTATAGCATTTTCAATTATCGATTTTTCAATTTTAGTGTCAGAACCAACAGAAACATATGGTCCAACTACTGAATTTGTAATCACTGCTCCATCAAGAATTACACAAGGTTCAATAATCGTAGAATTCACTACAGTGATATTTTTGGATATTACCGATCCATAATTAGCTAACACTCTACGATTAGTAATGACAGTTGCATCTTTATTTCCGCAATCTAACCATTCGTCAACTTGTCCTGGATAGAATGTAATATTTTTATTTTTCATGTTTTCCAAAGCAGTTGTTAGCTGATATTCTCCTTTAACATGAATATTATTATCAATTAAATATTGTAATTCTGCTTTAAGATTTTCACCATCTTTGAAATAATAGATTCCAATAATAGCTAAGTCGCTTACATATTCTTTGGGTTTTTCAACAAAGTCGGTAATAATACCCGATTCGTTCAATTTTACCACTCCAAAAGCAGATGGATCTTCAACTTTCTGCACCCAAATAATTGCATCTTGTTTCGTATTAAGTTTGAAGTCAGCTATGAAAAGTGTGTCAGCAAAAGCAACAATTACATTTCCTTGTAACGATTCTTTTGCACAAAGTACAGCATGAGCAGTTCCTAAAGCCGTTTCTTGATAATAAATAGTTCCTTTTGAACCTAATTTTTCAGCCATTGCAACAAGCATATCTTCAATTGCCTTTCCAAAAGCAGGATGAACGATAAATGCAATTTCGTCAACTTTTTCGTTACAAACACGCGTAATATCTTCGACTAAACGTTGTACAATTGGTTTACCAGCAACCGGAATTAATGGTTTAGGAACTGTTAATGTATGAGGTCTCATTCGAGTTCCCATACCAGCCATTGGAATGATTATCTTCATTATCTTTAGTTTTGAATTTTTAATATTAGTGTTTACCAGTATGACCAAATCCTCCAACTCCACGTTCTGTTTCAGAAAGATCGTCAACTTCAACTAACGCAGCTTTTTCGTATTTATTGATAACCATTTGACAAATACGTTCGCCATTTTGTATCACAAAATCTTGATTCGAAAGATTTATGAGAATCACTCCTATTTCACCACGATAATCGGCATCGATGGTTCCTGGTGTATTCAAACAGGTGATACCATTTTTAATTGCTAAACCGCTACGAGGACGAATTTGAGCTTCAAATCCTTCAGGCACCTCAATGTACAAACCTGTTGGAATAATACGACGTTCCATAGGTTTTAAGGTAATTGGTTCGCTTACGAAAGCGCGTAAATCCATTCCAGCCGAATGTTCTGTGGCATACGATGGTAAAGGATTGTTCGATTTGTTTACAATATTAATTTTCATTTCTTCTAAAAAAATAAAGTTTTTCGTTCCACATAATTGCAATTATATATATAGTCAGAAGCATGAATTTAACTAAATGCTTTAACATAAGTATATCAATTACAACATATTTATCGACAATATAAAATAATATTGCCAATCCAAAATACAAAGCTATTGACTTTAAATTGTATGGTATGGTGTAATATTTTTGACATAAAATGTACGACAAAATAGTCATCAAAAAGTAGCAAATTAATGTTGCCCAAGCACAAGCCATATATCCATATTGAGGAACAAATAGCAAATTAATAATAAGCGTAACAACAGCGCCAAAACCGACAATATAAATTCCAAATTTTGTTTGATTCGAAAGCTTATACCAAATGGATAAATTGAACACAATGCCAAGGAAAATATTTGCCATTAAAAGAATTGGAACAACTGTTAATCCTTCATAGAAATTTCGACCGATAAAATGTTTAAAAAACTCGATATAAATCATTATGAAAAGAAATAAAAACAAGGTGAAAGCCACAAAATAATTGAGAATTTTGGCATATAACTGACGCGAATCTTTTTCATGCAAACGCGAAAAAAACAAAGGCTCGGCGGCATAACGAAATGCTTGATTGAAAATTGAAATAATCATAGCCAATTTATAACTTGCACCATAAATTCCAACTTGCGAAAGAATATATTTCCCAGCATCTAAACCATGAGGAACAGTTACGAAATAACGAAGTGAAACTCTGTCGTACACTTCATTAATACTCCCAGCTAAGCCAGAAATAAGTAATGGCCACGAATATGCTAAAACTCTTTTTAATAAATCGTAATCCAATTTATTGTGCGATTTTAACATATCGGGCAAAAGCATTACAAGCGTAACAACACTTGCAATTAAATTTGAAATGAAAATGTACGAAACTTTTGGCGTTGCAAAATGTTGACTTATAAACATTAATTTTTGATGCTTTGCCAAATAAGGTAAAATAATCAAGAACAATACATTAAATCCAATATTAAGACCAATATTTACAAATTTTATAACAGCAAATTTTATAGCTTTATTTTCCAATCGAAGTTTGGCAAATGGAACTGTAGTGATAACATCAATTGCAATAATAATTGCCATCCAAAAGATGTAACGTTCACTTCCTCCATATCCAATACTTGCCGAAATTGGATGCAGAAAAATTGCAACTAATGCGATAAATATTCCCGTTGAACCTAATAAACTTGTTAAAACCGTAGTGTAAACATTGGGTTTATCTTGCTGATCTTGCGAAAAACGGAAAAAGCCAGTTTCCATTCCATAGGTCAAAAAAATCATAAAAAAAACGGTGTAACTATAAAGTTCTGTTACAATTCCATAATCGGATTGACAAAAGAAACGAGTATAGAGTGGAACAAGTAAAAAATTCATGAATCTACCAACAATGGTACTCAATCCATAAACAGCCGTTTGCCCAATAAGTTTTTTAACAACGCTCAAATTAGTAGTTTTAATCGGCAATAAATACATCCGAAATAATAGAATCGGAAATAAACATAGCCTTATTTGTTAACGAAATAGATGCATCATTTTGCACAGCATGTCCTTGACGAACATACTCCTCCATTTTCGCGATAAATATACTACAATATTTTTGTGGAAAAGTGTTTTTAATATATGCAATATCAACACCCCAAATGGTTCGTAAAGAAGTTAAAATATATTCGTTAAATCTTTCTTTTTCAGATAATTCCTCAACTTCGAAATTAATAAAATTCGATTCGAGCGAAGAAATATATTTCAAATTGTTAGAAATATTCCATTGACGCGAAGATCCATTAAACGAATGAGCCGACGGGCCAAGTCCCAAATACGTTTTTTGTTTCCAATAATTCGAGTTATGAACAGCTTCAAATCCTTTTCGGGCAAAGTTTGATATTTCGTAATGAATAAAGCCATTTTTTTTCAATATTTCAACCAAAGTTGTGTATTGCAATTCACTTAAATCTTCATTTGGAAGCGTTATTTTTTCATCGTTATGAAACTTATTAAAAGCTGTTTGTTTTTCAATGCTGAGATGATAAGCCGAAATGTGATTTACCTGCAATGAAAGGGCATGATTGATATTTTCTTTCCATCGCTCCAAACTTAAATTTGGTAAGCCATACATCAAATCGATAGTGATATTTTCGAAACCAGTTTTCTTCGCATTTTCAACACAAGTTTTTGCTTCTATAGCCGAATGTCGACGATTCATTAACAACAAATCTTCATCGAAAAACGATTGAATACCAATGCTTAAGCGATTTACTTTAGTTTGTTTTAACGCTTGTAAATATTCCAAACTTAAATCATCGGGATTTGCTTCAAGCGTAATTTCACCAACATTTGATAGATCAAAATAGTTATTAATTTCGTCAAATATTTGATTGATTTCCTGTGCTGAAAGTATCGATGGAGTTCCACCACCAAAGTAAACGGTTTCAATCTTTTTATCGGAAAGATAATCCTTTTGCAAAGCAATTTCTTTCAACAAAGTTGTTATAAATTGCTCTTTATGAAATAGATTAAGACTGAAATGAAAATCACAGTAATAACATATTTTTTTACAAAAAGGTATGTGAATGTAGATGCCTGACAAAACTAATTTTCAATAAGTTGCAATCCTTGATTTGTATAATAAGGCATTTTATGATCACTACTAATTAAAGTGAATTTGCCAGATATAGCAACACTAATAATTAAATGATCGAAAGGATCTTTGTGATTAGGGTTAGTGTTTAATTTTTCGAAAGCTAAAATGTGATTTATTTCTGTATTTATTATTTTCACACCATATTCTTTCAATATTTCACAAAATTTGGCAAATGATACTTTGATTAAAATATCATTAGATTGCTGTTTAATAACAATTTCTCTTAAACTCTCGATACTTATATAAATTGCAGTAGTTGAATCTATAATATTTCTTACTTCCTTCGTCAATTTGTTAGGATTTTCAATCATCCAAACAATTATTTGAGTATCGAGTAAATATTTCATTATTTAAGATTCCAAGGATCTTCCGTAAGTTCAACAATTGTACCTCTTCCAATTCCAGCTCTCATAGCAATTCCAGCTTTGGAAATTCTGATAGATTTTCCAGTTTCTTTAGTTTTCGATTCTCTTTTATTTTTAACAGCTATTGTCATAATAAATCGATTAAATATAGAGCAAAATTACAAAATTTTAGAAGGGTTTGCAAATCATTTTTACGTAATTATCTCATAACCACTTTCAGTAACAACAATAGTATGTTCCCATTGAGCAGAAAGTTTGCCATCTTTTGTTTTAACTGTCCAACCATCTTTGCGAGATGTTTCAACTTTCCACGAACCTTCGTTAATCATTGGTTCGATGGTGAAAGTCATTCCAGGAATCATCAAAACACCTTTTTCTTTTTGTGCATAATGAACGACTTCTGGTTCTTCGTGGAAATCGAGTCCAATGCCGTGTCCACATAAATCGCGAACTACGCTGTAACCATGTTTTTGAGCGTGAGCATCTATTGCATCACCAATATTGTTTAAACGTTCGTAAGGTTTAACTTGTTCAATTCCAATTTGTAAACATTCTTTAGCAACTTGAATCAAATTCTTTGCTTTATCCGAAACATCACCAATGGTAAACATGGCATTCGAATCGGCATAATATTTATTTAAAATTGATGTAATATCTACATTTACAATATCTCCATCCTTCAAAATATCGTCTTTCGATGGTATTCCATGACAAACAATATTATTTACCGAAGTACAAACACTTTTTGGAAATCCATGATAATTTAAAGGAGCTGGAATTGCGCCATTTTTAATAGTAAATTCGTGAACCCAATCGTTAATTTGTAAAGTTGAAATACCTGCAACAATTTTAGGTTTAAGCATTTCGATAGTTTCACGAACTAAAACACCAGCCTTTTTCATTCCAATGATTTGCTCAGGAGTTTTAATCATTTTTCGTGATGGAACAGTGAAACCTAATTTTCTGAAAGCATCGAGTTTTTCGTCACCTTCTTTGTGACATTTTTTATATTTTTTTCCGCTTCCGCACCAACAATCGTCGTTGGGTTGTAATTTTATTGCCATTTATTCTTTGTTTTATTGTTCTATTTCAAATCCTTCGACAAGCTCAGGATGACAAACGTTATATCTTTAAATTTTACAAGCTCGAATGTCACTCTGAGCTTGTCGAAGAGTCTGTAAATAAATATGTTTGATTTCCAATCTGATTCTTACCTAAATGACTATAAGCCAATTCAGTTACTTCACGACCACGAGGTGTTCGTTTTAAAAATCCTTCTTTAATCAAAAATGGTTCATATACTTCTTCAATAGTTCCAGCATCTTCGCCAACTGCTGTTGCAATTGTAGATAAACCAACTGGTCCACCACTGAATTTATCTATCATTGTTACCAATATTTTATTATCCATTTCGTCCAAACCACGTTTGTCAATATTCAACGATTCGAGCGAATAACGAGCAATTTCAACATCAATTTTTCCATTGCCTTTAACTTGTGCAAAATCTCTAACACGACGAAGTAAAGCATTTGCAATACGGGGTGTACCACGACTACGCATTGCAATTTCTAAAGCTGCTTTATCGTTAATTTCTACATTTAAAATATATGCCGAACGAATAATAATTTTCTTAATTAACTCAATATCATAATATTCGAGTAAACATTTTATACCAAAACGAGCTCTCAAAGGACTTGTTAACAATCCCGATCGAGTTGTTGCTCCAATTAAGGTAAATGGATTTAATGTTAATTGAATAGAACGAGCACTTGGCCCTTTATCTATCATAATATCAATCTTATAATCCTCCATTGCCGAATATAAATATTCTTCAACAATAGGATTTAAACGATGAATTTCATCAATAAAAAGAACATCTTTTTCATCAAGATTTGTTAATAAACCAGCTAAATCGCCAGGTTTATCGAGAACTGGACCCGATGTAATTTTCATCGATGTACCCAATTCGTTAGCAATAATATTCGAAAGAGTAGTTTTTCCTAAACCTGGAGGTCCGTGCAACAAAACATGATCGAGAGCTTCACCCCTCATTTTTGCAGCTTTTACAAAAACTCTAAGGTTTTCAACAATGTTGTTTTGTCCACTAAAATCGTCAAATTCTAAAGGCCTTAGCTGCTTTTCAAATTCTCTATCAGCTGCTGTTAAATTTTGACTTTCAATTGCTTGATTCATTTACTTAAAATAGTATTCGCAAAGATAACTAATAACTAATAATTAATATCTATTAACTATTTAATTCCTAA
>Ga0302292_1000009_pt1 | contig 145847 bp, 91 predicted proteins | sample III_Fen_N2_1_FD_194553 | JGI IMG/M metagenome (GOLD analysis project Ga0302292, IMG submission 194553) | Peat permafrost microbial communities from Stordalen Mire near Abisko, Sweden - III_Fen_N2_1 | ecosystem: Environmental > Terrestrial > Soil > Wetlands > Permafrost | place: Sweden: Abisko...
AGGCTTTGGTTTAATTCTAAAGCTAACCTCTATCTTTGGACTTTGACATCCCGCTACTATTGTTGATACCAAATATTTATAGGTTCCTTTTGGTAAGGCATTGATGTTTTGAACAACATATGGATTGCCAGTAAATTTATTGCCTATTGTCGATGCTTGGGCTGCAACAGCAGCAGTGCTGTCATACCATACGATTTGTGAATTAGACAAGGTGCCTGTTGTCGATAACGACACCGTGTTTTGTGTTGCTTCACAAATGGGCAGATTGCTCACTGCTGTTAATGGCGCTGCACTCTTTACTGTTAATTTAAATCCTTGGCCTGGTCCCATACAGTTATCGGTAATATCATATTCTGCTACCCAAAAATTATAGACAGTTGCCGTAATAGTTGGAAGTGTTGGTGTAAAGGTATTTAATCCAGATTCATTTATTTTTTTTGCTAATCCTGGATAATCATAGATGCTCTTATCATACACTCTGTAACTGTATTGATTTGAATTTGCAGATGTTCTGGTAAAGGTAAAGGTTGGTATCGCACCGTAAATACAAATAGAAGTATCTACTACCGTTGGTGCTTTTGCCTTACAGTTTACAAAACACAATGATGTAGCTGTTGGTGCACTTTTACACCCCCATGCATCAATCTGAAGTACTGAATAAGGATAACAATTTGCTAAAGTTGGTTCAGTCCCAGGGTAAGTAAAGATTGGATTCACTCCAGTTGCACCAGCAATTGCTGTTGCACCATCATACCATTGTACTGATGCAGCTGTTAGGGTTGCAGTAGCCGATGGTTTTGGTGAACTTGTTCCTATTACCGTTGGTGCACTTGCTAAAACAGCAGGAGGTGCAACATAATGAACTGTTACATTTTTCGTTGCAGTATCTTTACAATTCTTGTCGGTAGTACGAATATATTGAATAGCATAGATTTTATCGGTTGTTGGTAAACCGATCGTAATAACATGCGAAGTATTTAATATTTCATCAACATAGAATTCATTCGGAACCGTTGCTCCAGTTAAACCTTTCGAATCGGAACCGTTTAAGTTTATTACAGTTGCATTAATACAATAATCACTTTGAACTGATGGATCAATGACTGCCTTTGGTTTAGGATATACTTCTCGTGTAACTTTGGTTGCTGGACTCCAACAACTTACACCTGAAATAGGTTCTATTTGTTGATATCTCACATAATAATCAACTGGGCCTACGGTCTTTCCTCCTGGATTGTAGGTAGAACTAGTAGCTCCGATAATGGTATTTGACAAATCAGCTATACTATACCACTGCCAACTTGGAGATGTTTCGGTTGTGGATACGCTCATTGATTTTGTTGCCAAGCTGCCAGAATTTTCGCAATCTTGAACCGAAGAAACAATGGTTGGTGCCGCCCATGGACAATCAACTATAGTGACACAAACATCATCCGTTTTACTTTCGCAACCATTGAGTGTTTGAGTGGCATAGAAACATTGGTTTTTAGAATTTGTTGACGTTACGTTCGACGAATTCATCTTTGTGTCGAATGGCGTACCTGATCCATTTGTAATAGGTAATGTTTTCGCAGCATCATCGTACCATTTCAATAATGTTCCAAATGCTGTAACACTTACCGTTGCAGGCATTACTAAATTTTTTGCCAAGATATTTAAGTCTGCTTGTGCTACTGGAGGTGCAGTGTAATTAACGTTTACCGTTGCCGACGTTGTATTAACACAAGTATTTGCATCTTCATATTTATAGGTTAAGGTATAAGTTGCAGATGTTTCACCCGAAGCACTTGGCACAAATTGATTGCTTGTATTCAACATAGCTGGTGTTGAACAAACCAATGTTGATTTTGCATTTATTATTGGCGATAAGGTGATATCCATTACACCATCGGTATTACATACTGTGGGGAATTTAGGAGTAATAGTAAGTGATGGTTTTGCATTTATAGTTATAACTACAGGTGATGTTGGACTCCAACAAGCTGCGGTTGATATAGGTTCTACTTTTTGATAACTCACATAATACGTCGTACCTGTAGTTGGTGTCGATAATCCCGGATTATAAGCATTGGTTGTTGCTCCTGTTCCTACTGTTACAGGTATCGTTGCTGCTGCATCTTTATACCATTGCCATGCTGTTACAGCAGTTTCAGTCGTTGTTGCAGTTAATGTAGCTGATGCCAAGGTACCATCGTTTTCGCATTTCGCAACATTTACACCCGTTGGTGCTGCCCATGGACAATCGACAATTTTCACACAGACATCATCGGTTTTACTTTCGCAATTATTAAGTGTTTGAGTAACATAGAAACAATCATTTTTAGATACAGTTGAAGTTACTCCCGATGAATTCATTTTTGTATCGAATGGCGTTCCCGAACCACCTGCTATTGGTGATAATTTGGCTGCATCATCATACCATTTTAATAAGGTTCCTGTTGCTGTTACACTTACCGTTGCTGGCATTACTAAATTTTTTGCCAAGACATTTAAGTCAGCTTGTGCTACTGGTGGCAACGTGTAATTGACATTTACCGTTGCTGTTGCTGTATTTTTACAATTATTTCCATCTTGGTAAACATAGGTTAATAGATAGCTTCCTGCTATTTCGCCCGAACCACTTGGTACAAACTGATAACTACTATTCAACATTGCAGGAATTGCGCATACGAATGTTGAATTTACATTCATTGCCGGATTCAAGGTGATATTCATTAATCCATCAGTATTACAAATGGTCGTTTTATCGGGTACTACTGTTGGCGATGGCAATGCATTTACTGTTAATTGAACTGGTGTTGTTGGTCCATAACATAAATTCGTTGCATCATATTCTGCAACATAATAGGTACTACTTGCTGTAACATACGATGTAAACGTAGCACCGGTTCCTATTTTTGCAGATGTTGTACTTGATGCTGCAAACCATTGTAAACTTCCTGTACCATTTTTTGTTGCTGACAAAACTGTTGACATTCCCGATGCAAAACATGGTTTTGGATCGGCACCAGCTGTTGGTGCTGGTGCTGGACAACTTGTTACAATAAAGGTTGCCGTATCAGGTTTACTTTCGCAACCATTGATTGTTTGTGTATAGGTATATTTATAGATATTAGGTACTAACGAATCGGGCGACGTTCCTTTTTTAGGGATATTCGGATATGCTCCTCCAATGGTTGGTGCAAAAACATTGCCCGATACTAAACTTGCTGCCTTTGGTATTGGATACCATTTCACATTTTGATAAGCATTTGTTGTAACATCAATTTTAAAGACACCAATTCCTGGTACTGGAGTCGATAATGCACTTGTTGATTGTGCTATTGGTGCTGGTGTTTTGTATACTAATATGGTATCAGTAATTGGTGCTGCAACGCAGGTTTTACTATCGGTATAATTATAGGTAAATGTTTTTGTTCCTGGTGTTGCTGTTACTGCATTTATTGATGCACTTGTTTCTGATAGTTTCGTTAGTCCAGCTATACTCGTAAATGTTCCTGTTCCGGTTGATGTTGTTGGTAAAACATTGACATTAATTGTTGCCAAAACCAGTGCATCGCTACAAATTAAATGCGGATTGGTTGCTGACCATGTTACCGTTGGCAATGGATTAACGGTTACCACAATGCTTGAAGTGTTAACACATAAATTAGCATCGGTTCCGGTAACTTTATAGGTGGTTGTAACCGCTGGATTAACGGTACTTCCGGTTCCAGTTACTGTCCCATTATCCCAAACATAGGTACTTGCTCCGGTAACACTTACCGATGTTGTTTTCCCAACGCATATAGCTGCTGTACTCACACTTGCAGATACGCTTGGTAATGTATGTACGATAACTGTTGTACTTGCCGTTCCAACACAATTGAATGCATCAGTTCCAGTAACAGAATAGGTTGTACTTGCTGTTGGTGATACTGATTTACTTATACCAGCGTTTAGGCCAGTATCCCAGTTATAGGTTAGAGCTCCCGAAGCGGTAATTGTTGAACCAGCTCCAATACAAATTGCTGCTGGCGATGATGCTGCTCCAACAGTTGGTAAATTATGAACTGTTACAACAACTGTTGCCGAATTAATACAATGATTGGCATCGGTTCCGGTAACGGTATAGGTTACCGTTGAAGTTGGACTCATGTTTTTACTTGCTGATGTTCCCAGTGTTGCATTATCCCAAACATAGCTTGTGGCACCACTGGCACTTACCGTTGATAATGCTCCCACACATATTGATGCTGGCGATGCTGTTGCACCAACGGTTGGTAATGAATTAACGATTACCGTAACATTTCCTGTATTGATACAGTTATTTCCATCTGTTCCTGTTACATAATAAGTGGTTGTAGTCGTTGGATTTACTGCTCCTGCAGCTGGATTCCACGCAAAGGTACTTGCTCCCGATGCGGTAATTAATGTTGACTGTCCAATACAAATTGTTGGAATACTCGCTACTGCAACAATGGTTGGTAAATTATTTACTGTAACCACGGTCGAGGCTGTATTGACACAACCTTTTACATCGGCTCCTGTTACATAATAGGTTGTTGAAAGAGCTGGTGTTACGGTTATACTTGCTGTTGTTAATGCATTATTCCAAAGATATGTTCCGCCAGTTCCTGCTCCCGAAGCTGTTACAACCGAGTTAAAGCCTTTGCAAATAGCTGCTGGTGATGCTGATGCGGTTATTGTTGGTGGTGCTGTTGCTGTTAATGCAACTACATCTCCATTGATACAGCCATTTTTATCGGTTACCGATAAAGTGTAATTTACCGCTGTTACTGGACTTGCTGAATTAAACACAGGATTTTGAATCGTTCCACTTGACAAACTTGTGGTAGGACTCCAGGCATAGGTTAAAGGCGCTGTTCCACTAACTGTTGTATTTAAGTTAATTGCTGTATTTATACAGGCAGTTGCATCGGTTCCTGCATTTACCGTTGGTAAACCCCAAACGGTAATGGTATCCACGCCAGTAGACGGACATCCCGTTGTAGTATAGGTTACTGATACAGTATACGTTCCTTCTTTTGAAGTCTTTGTGAAATTTGTTGTATTGATTGCCGTTCCATCACTACAAGTATATGTTGGCGTTCCTGTTGTTGGAGTAAAAGTAAACAAACTGGACAAAGCAACAGTTGCATATTTACCGGAACAGAATGGTGCTTTTATGACTGGTGTTGTCGTTGATGATGCATTTATTACAATGGTTGAAGTAATTGATGAAAGTATCGTTGCTGGACAGGCATCGGGCGATGCATCTTTTAATGACATTACTTGATAAAGACCATTTATAACTTCAGGAATGGTAAATGTTGCGGGATTTGGTCCTGCTACAGTAACGGTATGATTTACCGCACCTCCATCTTGATAGGTCATTGTATATGGTGGAATTCCCGCCCCTATTGTTATTGTTAATGGAGTTACTGGATCGCCAGAACAATAAGTTGAACCACCTTTAATTGAATAGGTTGGTAAAGCATTCATAGTTATTACCCTATTGTGCATAACCTGATTACATGATGTGCCCGACAATGTATTCGTTACAGTTAAACCATAAGTCTTCGTACCAATTGGACTCGATAATGTTATTGCATTATTACTTTGATTCGCATTATCAGTCAAATTATACCAATTGTATGAGTAAGTACCGGGTGTCGCTGGGGTAACTATTTTTGCAGTCAAAGCGGTTGTATTTGATCCTGCACAAAAAACGGAATCAGTCGATGCATCCCAAGTTAAATCGGGTTGTTGAATCCTCGTAATTACTGCGTTGGTTGTATTTATTGTTCCTATACAATATTTATCGCTAATTGCAGTTACCGTATATGTCCCAGAACCAGTAGGAGTTATACTATAGGGACTTGAGGAAATACCTGTTGCTGATCCTCCAGGAGCACCTGTCCATCCAAATACAAATGGCTGAGTCCCATTAAGTGTAATATTTACTTTGGGAGCAGTAGTATTACTACAATAAGCACCAGAACCTGTTACCGAAACGGTATAACTTGGTGCAGGATAAGAGTTAATAGGGGTATTCGCTACTTGCCAACAGCTTTGTTGTGTTGGAAAGTTTTTATCATACACTACTAAATAATACGTTGCACTTGCTGCTGATGCAGATACGGTGTAGGTACTGTTATTTACTCCCGTTGTTACTTTTAGTGCTGGTGAAGGTGTAATAGTAGGATCTGTCGCTGGTAATGCTGTAGACCATGCAAATCCAAAATCGGTTGTGTTGGCCTGATTATTTGACGTTAACGTTGATACTTGTCCTGGACATAGAGCTGTACTGCTGGGGGTGATAGTGGCTGCCAAAGGCTTTTTACAAGGACAACTTACTGTCAATGTTTCAGGAACGATATCACAAATATGCTGACCTGTACTAAACTTAATATTATTAATCGTTCCACCTTCGGTTGTGGGGTTATTATTCGATAATACATGAGTTATATCCATCAAGGTTACCCCAGGAACGTTATCAGGAATTGGATATGTTTGTGTACATGTTGAATGATAAGCTTGTAATTGGCTATATCCAGTACTGGTTGTCCCTTTAAGAAAATATGTCGTTCCTGAAGAACTTCCAGGAAGGCTAAATCCTCCAGCATCGAATGTTGCCACATAACCACCTACAGCTTGAACGGTAAGATTTGCAGTAAATGTTTTTAATAAAACATTTGCAACGACATTGCTACCAGACATTGTTGATGAATACAAACCAACACTTATCGTACCTACCTGATCATCTGGAAGTTGGCAGTTGCAGACATTATCATAGTGTTGTTTTAACTGAGCATTCCAAACATGGAAGTCAAAATTATTTAATTTTTCATCTTCATAAACCTTAAACCCCACTGCATGTTGGTCGTAATTTGTAGCCGAACGACTCGTTCCACACAACTGAGCATCTGTACCGGTGACTCCACTATTATAACCGGTTTCTTGAACCCAAACAATCCGATCAGTACCCGAAACTTGTGCACCTGTTATATCCATAGTTGCTGTTACACCTCCAGTTGAAGTTCCTAAAAGAGTTCCACCTGTCGATTTAGTATACCATGAATAAACGGGATTTGTTGTTACTCCCGTTGCTAATTTTACTCCCACAATTCCAGTTGTTCCGCAATAGGTTAAATCAGTTCTTGCCGAAAATGTTGACGGCCAAGGTGAAATAACAACCGTATCGATTGCATCAGGACAAGGAGTACAAGGACGATCGGTCGCTGCACGAACATCTTTGACTGTAACAATCCACAAACCAAAATCGTTTGCACTAAACGTTTCATCGGTAATAACTGTAGGTGAATGAGTAAATTTTTGAGTTAGTGTTCCACCAGCTGTTGGAGTGTAAGTTACCGTATATGAAAAACCTGGATTTACATTAAGGACAGTAAGTGGAATAGGAGTAAAACCTTTACAAGCAAACATATCTGCAGCCAATTTTATTGTTGGGCAAGGTACCTGCATTGCACAACTTCCTTGAATAACTTTAGTAAAACCACCGACACCAGGAACGGTTGTAGAACCGATACCTAATTGACCGGCATCATTTTGTCCAGCAGCATACACATTACCATCATCAGCTGCCACAAACGACCAACCATCACCATCAGAAACAGATGTTGCATTTGTAATTTTTGTTCCTGAAGCATAAACAGCTTGTGTCGGAATTTTATAATTTGCAGTAGTTATATTTCCAACACCTAAAGCCCCAGTTGTTATAGCAGTTCCTATATTATTATATACGCCGTTCATACCAAACGACCATACTTTTCCACTTTTTGTTGATAATATAGACGTTTCCTGTCCTGCTGCAATTGATACAATAGGATCTCCATCACCTAAATTCACAGAACCAGGATAAGCAGTAATCCAGTTTGCTCCAGCTTGTACTAATTGTGCACAGGCATAATTACTTCCATCTCCACCTGGACCAAGTTGCCCCATCCAACTACCACCCCAAGCCCAAACATTTCCATTTTTATCAAGAGCCAAACAATGTTTGTCACCTGCAGCAATCATAACAATATCTTTCAAAGGAGTTGTTCCACTTGTACCTGTTCCGGTACATGTAACAACTTTACCAGCATATAAATTATTTGTCAAACTGCGTCCTAACTCTGAATTATAATTTGTTGTATAATTACCTCCCCACGAATAGACAGATCCATCGGATGTTAAAGCATATCCAGTTTTATCTCCAGCTTCAACCTGAACAACACCCGTTAAACGACTTGCTGCTGCAGGACCAGTTTGAACAAACACAGGAGTTATACTATTTGCAGTTGTATTATTTCCTAATTCACCATCGGCATTACCTCCCCATGCAAGTGCATAAGAGGTTGTGCCACTTTTAAATACGGCATAAGAAGTAGTATTACCTCCCGAAACCGAAGTTATATTTATCAAAGGATCGGTAGGAGCACCTCCACTGAATGCAGATGTAGCACCAGCCATTACTAAATATGGTTTTGCAGAATACTTTTCGGATCCACTGGTTGAATTCACTATGGTTGTATTTCCAAGTTCACCATCAGTATTTAATCCCCAAGCATACACTTTTCCATCGCAAGTCATTGCTAGTGTATGTGCACCAGATCCGGCATCAACCGAAAAAATTGGTGTTGTACCATAAACTCTCACAGGTGTAGATGCATAAGTTCCTGTATTAGGAGTTACTCCATCCGAACCTACTCCTAGTTGTCCTAAATTATTGTTACCCCAGGCAAAAATATTACCATTAGCACAAATCATTACCGAGTGTGAGTTGCTTCCTGAAACGACAAAATTCTGAGAAAAGAGCGTTGAAGAAACAGAAACCAACATCACAAAAATCAACCAACGTTTTAACATAATTTTTTATTTAAAGTACGTAATTATATTTACTATCTATTTGTGTTAAGTCAACACTAAGACCATTGTTTTATTGCTTTTAACAGTCACAAGACTTTTTTTTAGTAGACATAGTTGCATCTCTATTTTATATTTCTACAAAAAACATCTAAAAAAATAATTAAGGCAATAAAAATCAACTCCTTATAAAAATCTTTTTTTCTAAACCAACGCCTGCATTAAATCAGTGAGTAGATCTTCGATATCTTCGATTCCAACCGATATTCGAATCAAGGTATCGGGAACCTGCATTTCTAAACGTTTTTCTGTAGAATATTCTGCAAATATCGATGATGCTGCATGAAGGATTAATGTTCTATTATCCATCATATTAGTTGCTATACTTATAAATTCCAATTTATTCAAAAACGAAAAACATGCATCTCTGTCTTTCATATTGAATGAAAACATTGATGTTGGAATTGCGCCAAACTGCTTTGCCGATAATTCAAAATAAGGCGATGACTGCAATGCTGGAAAATTAACAGATGTAACTGACGGATGTTTATCTAGAAATTCAGCAATTTTCAAAGTATTTTGAGTTGAACGATCAAATCGTAATGGCAAAGTTTCTAAGCCAAGACTTTGCATGTAGGCATTAAATGGCGACATGCAAGCACCTGTATTTCGAAATATTTCTTTCCGAAGTTTCGCATAAAATGCATTTGATCCAAACTTTTTCGAAAAATCTTGCAATTTTGGTATGCTACTCCAATTGTACGTTCCGTAATCAATAATCAGCCCACCGATTGATGTTCCGCCTCCCGACACTATTTTCGAACTCGATAGTATTTCAATATCTACCCCCCACTCTTTTGCTTTAAAAATATGAGGTGGTGTTAATGTTGAATCGCAGATTAATAGGATAGTATGTTTTTTAGCAATTGATGATAACATTGTAATATCAACAACTTCGCATTGTGGATTCGTAACCGTTTCGAAAAATAATGCTCTTGTTCTTGAATCAATAGCTTTTTCAACCTCAACAGAATTGGTTAAATCGACAAAACGTGGTTGAATACCAAACGCAGCAAAGGTTGATGCAAATAGTGACCAAGTATTTCCAAAGACAAGATTCGACAATACAATATTATCGCCCATTTCGCAAAGTGTCATAAAAGTCGTTGAAATAGCCGCCATCCCAGAACTTAAAGCTAATACGCCATTTGCTCCAGTTACTGTCTTTACCCGTAATTCGAGATTTTCGGAAGTTGGATTAGAACTTCGGCTATACATGTGTGCAGCTACCTTTCCGGTAAATGCCAATTCCATGTCTTCGGCCGTTTCAAAATCATAAGCTCCATTTGCGTAAATTGGAACTTGAAATGCGTTATATGGGTCGTGTTTACTACCGAGTGTAGTTAACACTTTAGAGATAAATCCTTTAGGTTGCATTTATATATATTTAAAATCGCTCGCAAAGATACTATCTATAAATAGATATTCCCTAAGTATATCTATGTTTTTTAAAACACAAAACGGTAAAATTTGTTAATCACTAAAAAACAAAAAGAGGAGACCAAACAATGATCTCCTCCAAATATCTAATATCTAATATCTAATATCTAATACCTACTTAAGCACTTACCGCTTCAGCATCTTTATTTATTTTTTTAATCAAACCTTGAAGAACTTTTCCTGGTCCAACTTCTACATAACTCATAAGTCCATCTTTAGTCATATTTTCAACAGTTTGTGTCCAACGAACTGGCGATGTTAATTGAGAAATAAGATTACTTTTAATTTTTTCAGGATCGCTATAAGGTTTTGCATCAACATTTTGATATACTGGGCAAATTGGTTTTGCAAATGTTGTTGCAGCAATAGCAGCTTCAAGTTCAACGCGAGCTGGTTCCATTAATGGAGAATGAAATGCACCACCTACAGGTAATTTTAATGCACGTTTTGCACCTTTTGCTAAAAGCAATTCGCAAGCTTTATCTATTCCAGCATTTGAACCAGAAATAACTAATTGACCTGGACAGTTGTAGTTTGCAGCAACAACAACATCGTCGATCGATGCACAAACTTCTTCAACAACGCTATCTTCTAAATTTAAGATTGCAGCCATTGTAGATGGATTTTTTTCGCAAGCTTTTTGCATTGCTTGAGCACGTTTTGAAACAAGTACTAAACCATCTTCGAACGATAATGCTCCTGCAGCAACTAATGCAGAAAACTCACCTAATGAGTGACCTGCAACTGCAGATGGTTGGAAAGAATCGCCAAGTGTTTTAGCTAAAATAACTGAATGAAGAAATATAGCTGGTTGTGTTACTTTTGTTTGTTTTAAATCTTCATCGGTTCCGGCAAACATTAAATCGGTAATGCGGAAGCCTAATATTTGATTAGCTTTTTCAAATAAATCTTTTGCAAGAGCTGAGTTGTCGTAAAGATCTTTTCCCATTCCTACGAATTGGGCACCTTGTCCTGGAAATACGTACGCTTTCATTGCTTTAATTTTTAATTAGTAATTATTAGTTTTTAATTAATTCTTTTGGATTTCGTAATTCGTAATTATCTCAATTTTGTTCCAATTAAATGTATAAATTCTTGTCTTGTTGTATCCTTCAAAAAAGCTCCGGTAAATGCTGATGTTGTGGTTACCGAATTTTGTTTTTGGATTCCACGCATCTGCATACACATGTGTTGAGCTTCAATAACTACAGCAACTCCAAGTGGATTTAATGTATCTTGAATACAATCGCGAATTTGCGTTGTTAAACGTTCTTGCACCTGTAACCGACGAGCAAATGCCTCAACCACACGAGCAACTTTACTCAATCCGGTAATATATCCATTGGGAATATAGGCTACATGAGCTTTTCCATGAAATGGCAACATATGATGTTCGCACAACGAATACAATTCGATATCTTTTACAATAACCATTTGTTTGTATTCTTCTTTAAACATTGCCGATTGTATAAGTTCCGAAGGATTAACATCGTAACCATGTAAAAGGAACTGCATTGCTTTAGCAACACGAACGGGCGTTTTCTCCAAACCTTCGCGGGTAACATCTTCGCCTAATTCAGTGATAATGCTTGAATAAAATCCAGCTAATGCTTGAGTTTGTTTTTCGTTATAATGATCAACCCTAGTATAAGAGTGTCCTAATTCGAAGTCATCGATATCTTCTATGTTCATTCTTTTTTAATATTGACCCTTGGTTGATTTTAACCGAGGCAAAAGTACAATTTTTTTTAAACTAAGTATAAAATGGCTTTCAAAAAACACATTCAGGCACTTAGTAGCTTTCGCAAATAATTCATTACAGCGATTTTAGAAAAGATTTTAGTACTTTTACATTCTAACTAAAAACTACGAATTAATAATTCAAAATCATAATGATTCTCCTTGTTGCAGCAACCACATTCGAAATAAAACCAACCATTGATTTGATTGAAATTCAAAACCTTACATCAAAAATAAAGATCATAATTTCAGGTGTAGGTTCTCCAGCAACAATATATGCAACAATGAAAAGCATTGCACAAGAAAAACCAGAATTGCTTATCCAAGCTGGAATAGCCGGATCGTTTAAACCAGAAATTAAAATTGGAGACGTTGTTATTGCCAAAACAGAACAATGGTGCGATCTTGGCATTGAAGATCACGACGAATTTCACAGTCTTTTCGATTTGCAATTCACAAAACCAAACGAACTACCCTATTCAAATGAAAAAATTGAATGTAAATATCCCAAGATACAAGCTATCGAACAATTACGAAAAGTTCATGCTGTTACTTCAAATACCACTCATGGAAATCACTTAAATATTGATAAAATCGTTAAGAAATGGAATCCCGATATTGAGACAATGGAAGGTGCAGCTGTAGCATATATTTGCGCAATGGAAAACATTCCTTTTCTACAAATTCGTTCCATTTCAAATATTGTAGAACCGAGGAATAGGGAGGCTTGGAATATCCCATTAGCAATCGAAAATTTAAATAAAGAATTACTGAAAACAATACAAGCTTTTTAGTTCTATGCATCGTCATTTCATAATTCATAAACCCTATGGCTATTTAAGCCAGTTCGTTTGCCCACTAAAAAAGAAAAAACTTTTAGGCGAATTACACGATTTCCCTGAAGGAACAATGTCTATAGGACGATTGGACGAAGACAGCGAAGGTTTGCTGTTACTTACCACCGATGGTGCTGTGAGCTATGCAATTTGTGGCCATCATATTGAAAAAGAATATTATGCACAAGTCGATGGACTTATAACAGACGAAGCTATCGAAGCCTTGCAAAACGGAGTTGAGATAAGTCATAAAAGCGAGAAATATCTTACAAAACCATGCATAGCTTTTCTGGTTGAAGAACTTCCAAATTTCCCCGAACGAACAAAACGAATTCGAAACGAACGACATGGACCAACATCTTGGGTTTCGATAACGGTGAAAGAAGGTAAGTTTCGTCAAATTCGCAAAATGACAGCAATTATTGGTTTCCCAACCTTACGATTATTTCGAGTTCGTATTGGAAATATCCATTTAGGAGATTTGCCAAGTGGAGCTGTTATTGAAGTTGATGATTTGAAATATTAAATAAATCCGTTCACTTCGACTCCGCTCAGTGAACAGTTGGTCATTGAACGGAGTCGAAACGACTAACGTTTCTTAATAACTATTCCCAACAAAAACACCAATGAAAGCCACAAACAATATTTCCCAATATAATCGCCATGTTGCGCATAGAAACTAAGCTCCGGATTTGCAGAAACCAATACTCTTTTTGCATCAGCAACTCCATATTTTGTAGGTTGTAGAATTTCGCCACTTTGATTTACTAAACAAGAAATTCCAGTATTTGCCGAACGAGGAATATCGTGTCGTAATTCGATGGCTCGAAGCCGACTAAACGAAAGATGCTGTTTGTAGCCTGGAGTATTTCCCCACCATCCATCGTTGGTTATTAATGCAATAGTTTGAGCACCATTTTTAGCAAATTCACCAACATAAGAACCAAATTCCGCTTCATAACAGACAATCGATGCAACTGGTGATTTATCAGTTTTAAAAACTGTCCGTTCGTCTTGTGTTCCAAAACTTCCACCTTGTCCACCGAAATTGAACAATAATGTATTTATTTGCGGAACATATTTTGCCAATGGCATAGTCTCAACCCCAGGTAACAGCTTCGATTTACGATATATTTGAATATCGTTTTTTGTGATACAGAGTACGGAATTATATTGGACAAAAGTTCCTGATTTTCCTTTTATAGAATAATAATTTTGAAGACCATCATTTTTGAAATTATATTTCCGCTGCGTTATTGCACCACAGATAATTGTTAGGTTTTGATGCTTTTCAATCAATGCTTGTAATTGTTTTATTTCGCTTTTATCGGATAATTCATCCTCGAATATCATTTCGGGAATAGCTGTTTCGGGCAGAAGGATAAAAGATGTTTTTGAAGTTACTAAAGAATCGACAAGTTTAAGCATTTTCGAAATCTGGTCGCTCGCACTCATTCCCGAGAACTTTTCGGTATACGAATTTATATTAGGTTGAACAATAATCCATTCGCTTTGTAATCCCTTTTCTTTGTATGTTTTATAGCGATGAATTGAGAATACAATTGGAAGAAAAATCACAACTAGTAATAGTAGATACTTTGGTTGTTCTTTGCGTAAACCTTTGTCGTTATTTGCGGTTAAACAAACAAACAACAAAACATTCGCCAACAATATCCAAAGTGTTCCACCTAGAACCCCAGTATATTCATACCATTGAACTAATTCTGAAGTACGAGCAAATGCATTCCCCAAAACTAGCCAAGGCCATGAAAAATCATAGTTTAATGACAGCCATTCCAACGAAATCCAAAACACTAAAAGCGAAAAATATCCAGGAATTGTTCCCATTTTGCGTCTTGTAATTTGAGACAAAACAAAGGGAATTGACATACATAAAGGATAGAAAAAGACAGAGACCAACAAGCCTACTAATGTAGAATTTACGAGCCACCAAACAGAACAAAGTGTCCAAAACCAAAGACCAGTATAAACAACAAAAAAGTATTGTAAAATGCTAATTCGATTATTAGTTTTTGCAACATATTCTCCAATAAAGAATAAAGGAACAAAGGCAAATAAAGAAATGAATCCAACATCTTCGACCAACCAAGGAAGCGACAATAAAATACCCAAACAAAGAGATAATAACCAAAGATGAACTGTTTTTTGCATTATTCCTTCACAACAGCCCCACTCCACTGACCTTGTTCATTCCGAACAATTACAGAATATATTCCTGCAGGATATTTCGATAAATCTATCGAAAGTTTTTCTCCCGAAACTTTTTTCGTTTCTAAAAGAAGGCCAACCCAATTGTATAGTTCAACGGTTGCATTGTTTAACATTTCGCTAGAAAATGAAACGATTCCTTTTGTTGGATTTGGATATAGAATGATTGGTTGTTTTGAGATCTCGGGTACTGAAAGTTCAGTTATTGTTACAACATTTGATGTTTGAGAAAAACAACCTAAACTATCGATTACTATTGCTTTATATGATCCAATTGATTTAGGCATTAATTGATGTGAATATGTATTGTAATTACTGCTTAGATATATATTATCATCCAAAACCCATTGTACTGAGTCACTTTTATTACTATTTCTCAAGAATAAAATTGGCACATAACAACAACCGGTTAATGAACTAGAAAGAATCTCTGGTGCCGCAGATTTCTTAAACACTTTCAACACTGCCTTCGCTGTATCACTTTCACCACATCCTCCCGTCGATTGTACAACTGATATTTTTGAAGAAATTGCAGTTGCTGGTTTTGTTGGAATTAATGTATCGCCAACCGTTTTTACGCCATCTTGAATCCAGGTAATAGTTCCAGAAGGATTGGTAACAATAAATTGAGGTGTTAAGATTACATTATCACACATAATACCTGATGTATCTTTCAATATAGGAGTTGGTGTTTTTGAACCAACTGCAACATCCAATGCCATCAACACCTTAAAACCACCAGTTGTTGTATGAGCTTCGCCTTTCGTGCTTACCAAATTTGTTACATAAATAGTATCAGATGTTACCGTTCCAATCGAAACAGAATTAGAACCTGGCAGAATGGAACTTGATGATGAAATACTCATTTCCTTTATTAACGCCTGAACACCATTATTAAACACTATATAATTAGCATAAATCAAATTGGCATTGCTTTGTGGTTCGGTCGAAACCCAAGCATTTAATGTTGGATAAAAGACCTCAACCCACGAATGCGAACCTTGTGTTGACTTTACCGTAGTTTTATTTCCAGCTACAGTTAAAGAAATTGGATTGCTTGTCATAAAACCATCGACCCGTCGCGATGCAATGCCAACACTGCGAAGTAAAGCACACATCAAATTCGAATAACCTTCACACAACGCTGTTTTGTTTTGCGTTACCGAAATGGCATCTTGAATAGCATGATTGAAGGTAAAATCGTATGAAACATTAGTTCCCAACCATTTTACAATTTTCTCAACCATCTGAGCTGTCGTTGTGCATCCCGAGGTTATCTGTTGAGCCAAAGCAATAATCGAAACGTCGGTCGATTGAATTTCTGTCGATGCATTCAAATATTGTTTTATCGAATCGGGAAATGATTTTACAATGTTTGCATTAAACGGACAATCAGAAAAACCAACGTACGACGATTTATCGGCAATGCTATAGCTAGCATCAAAACCAAAAGCTTGATTCGTAATATCTTTTATCGAAAGTTTCTGAATCGTATTTCCAAAAGCATCAACCGTTTCACCAAGAACTTTTACTGTACAATTATATGGCGTGAGTGTTTGAGAAAAAACAGTTTGATTATATCCAAAGTTGTGAATTGATTTTAGTTTAAACAATTCGATCGTAACACTATCGAAATTAAGATAGTCGCTATGGATAAAATCAGCTTTAAGATTTAGGTTAAAAGTATCGGATTCGGACTTTGCATTGTTATCGAAATAATATGTATAGAATGGTGTTTGAGCCGAACATACGATAGTATAAATAAGAATTGCAAATAAAAAAACAAACTTTTTCATTCTTGTGACGGTTTTAATTAATTCAGTTATTTTCCGTTGAACAGATTAATAATTAAACAACTACGCTAACATCTAAATTAACAAATTCCCCAGTTAGCAAATTATTACTCTGTACTAATTATCTTAAATTCCACACGACGGTTTTGAGCTCTTCCTTCTTCGGTATCGTTTGGTGCAACGGGAACATCAAAGGCATATCCTTTATAGGTCAATCGAGAAATATCAATTGTTTTCGATAAATAATCGACAACCGATTTTGCACGTTTTTCAGAAAGAGTTAGATTAAATGCACGAGAACTTTTATTATCGGTATGTCCACCTATTTCAATCTTCAATTTTGGATTAGCTTTCATGATCTCAACCAATTGATCTAATTCAGCATACGATTCAGGTTTCAACGACGATTTCCCAAATTCAAAGAATACATTACGCAAAACGATCTTCGCTTCTTTTTGTATTTTCAACATCTTAATATCAAGATTTTTTTCTTGATATGTTGACGTTGCTGGGATATTAAAGTTCTCTGAATGGAACAGATATTCTTCTTTTTTAACCGTTATCGCGTAATCTTTTCCCGAAGGTAACGTAATCAAAAATTTACCTGTCGATGCATTTGATTTACTTGTTGAGATAAGCTGACTTGTTGCATTATCCGAGATTTCAATATCTGCTTCAAGCGGTGTAAAAGTAGCAACCGTTCCATCTGAAATAGTTCCTTTCACTACAGTTAAACGACTCGTTTTAATATCTACCGATTGTTCAATTTCAACCTTCTCTTTTATTGGTTTTGCAAATCCTGCTAATAAATAATCTTCATTACTTAATAATGGTTGTTTTTCAGGACCAAGGAAGGTGATTTTATAAATATCATAGCCTCCTAAACCACCAATTTTTGCTGACGAATAGTAGGCATGTTTTCCACTTCCGGACATTACAAAGAATCGTTCGTTCAATGGTGTATTAATTGGAAATCCTAAATTTTCTGGTTCAGTCCAAGTACCATCATCTTTAAGAGTTGTTTTAAAAACATCGAATCCACCAACATTTTTATGCCCGTTTGAACAGAAATATAGTGTTCTACCATCAGGATGCATAAATACATCAACTTCATCATATTGCGAGTTTACCACATTACCCAAGTTAACAGGGTCTTCCCATTTTCCTTTTTTGTTTTTCTTACAACTGTAAATATCATATCCGCCTAAATTATCTTTCTTATGATTATTATTTGTACAAAAATAAACGGTGTTATTATCTGGTGCAAATGAAATGGCACATTCATGATCGGGTGTATTGATTTGCTTAAATGGTTTTGCTCTCATCCATTTATCACCTTTCTTTTGGCTGATAAAAACATCTCCACCATTGTCTGGTTGGTAAATATACAATTGTTGACCATCGGGCGAAATACCTAATACTCCATCATTTAATTTTGTATTAAATAGATTTAAATTTTCGGCTTGTTTCCATTTATCACCAACTTTAGTTGAGGAATAAACATCTTCATCATATTCATTGAATTTATTTAATGTACCTCCAACAGAACCTTCGCGTTTCGAGGTGAAATACATAACCGATTCATCTGTTGTAATAACAGGAGAATATTCATTGTATTTTGAGTTTATTTCAGATCCAGCATTATCAATAAACACACGAACAGAATCGGCATATAATTCCTTTGCTTGTTTGCACTCTTCCAAACGTTTTGAGATTACTGTTCGTTGAAGATTTAATTCTTCGGGAGTTAATCCATTTTTAAATTTGGTGTATTCTTCAACTGCTTCGTCAAACTTACAAATATCTTGGTAAGCTTCTCCTAAACGAAAATGAATATCGGGAGCAACATTATACAATAATTTTTCGGCCTTTACCAAGTAACGCATAGCTTTTCCTTGGTCTGATGATTTAAGATAACAAACGCCAATTTTGTAATTCAAAAAGCCATTGTCAGAATTAAAAATGTTTGCTTTTAGATAATATTCCAATGCAACAGTATAAAAACCATCGCCACGATCGAAATAGTCATCTCCTTTTTTGATGTTTTTCTTTGCTTCCTTAAAAGCAGGCTTACGACTTTCAAAATTCTTTTTATCAAAGTCAACATTCTTCTGAGCGAATAGTGATCCTCCGCACAAAAAACTTAAGGTTAGTAAAAGAAAAAGTATCTTTATCTTCATAAATATCTTATTATTATTCACAATCTTTAACATAAGCTTTGGCCGATTCAAAACCTAATTCTACAGCCTTTTTCCAATCATCGCAAGCTTCTTTTGGTTTGCGAAGCAATTCATATGCAGAGCCTCGGTTTACATAGGCTTGAGCATATTTTTTATCCAACGAAATTGCTTTTGTAAATGCATCAACTGCTTCTTTCAGCATATTCATTTTTGCTAATGCATTTCCCAAATTATTATAAGCAAATGCATATGATGGATTTATTTTCAAAGCTTTTTTAAAGTCAAGAACAGCAGCTTCATAATTCTTATAATCGAAATTTGCTGAACCTCTATTATTTGCTGCGAGGTAATAGGTCGAATCACACTTCAAAGCCTTGTCGTAATTTTGAATTGCTCCTTCTTTATCGCCTTGTTTGCGAAGAACAGAACCAATATTATTGTATACAAATGCAAGTTTCGAATCAATATTTAATGCTTGGTTGTAATCGGCCAATGCGCCATTATAATCTTCCAACATTCTTTTTGCACTTCCGCGATCGTTATATGCATACGCATAATCGGGCTTCAAGGTAATTGCAATTGAATCGTCAGCTATTGTTTGCTTGTAATTTCCCATTGTAAAATACAACATTGCTCTGTTATAATATACTTCAGGAGCTTTGTATTCGTGATTTATAGCAGAAGTAAAGTCTTTTATTGCTAATTGATTATCGGGCAAAAGAACATAAGCCTGTCCACGTTTGAAGAATAATTTCCCTTGCGTCGAATCTAATGCAATTGCTTTTGTAAAATCGACAACTGCAGCTTTATAATTTCCCGCGTCAACATTTACACTCGCACGATTTATATAGGCCTTTTGAAATGATGGTTTATATTTTATTGCTTCAGTAAAATCGGCAATTGCAGCTTTATAATCTTTTCTATCAAAATCAGTAATACCTTTATTATAAGCGATCTCAGCTTCTTGATTTTTTTCAACAACAATAGTTGCGTTCGTATCAATAGCTTCAGGATTTGTTTGAGAATAAACACCTAAGGTAAAACTAAGAACACTAATAACTGTAAGTAACCATTTTATCATATTGTCTGTTTTATACATTCTTTATCAATTCAAACTTCGGCAGGTATTATTTTATTCAAAAGTATAAAAAAACTTTTTAGCATTTAGCTTTTTGTTTGTAATATTTTCCGTTTCTTAAAGTATCTAATTATTAATTTAAAACTAAAAACGAATATTTCAAAACTCAAAATCATTTTCCCTGTTCATTTCTTGTGCAAATCAATAGTGAATATTCAACAATACCTTCGATGTCTTTTGCTACTTTTGTCGGCCTAATTAATGTTAGTTTAGTTCAATTTACTAGTTTTATGACAAAGCAAACTCCCCTAACCCACTTGCACATAGCAATGGGTGCACGCATGGCTCCTTTTGCAGGATTCGAAATGCCAATCGAATACACCGGTATCAAAGATGAACATTTTACCGTTCGCGAAAAAGTTGGTATTTTCGATGTATCGCACATGGGTGCTTTATGGGTAAATGGTAAAAACGCATTGCCGTTTCTTCAAAAAGTAACATCGAACGATGTATCGGTTCTTGTTCCTGGTAAAGCACAATATTCTTGTTTCCCAAATGGTAAAGGCGGTATTGTTGACGATATTATTGTTTACAAATTTACTGATGAAAAATATTTAATTGTTGTCAATGCGTCGAACGTTGATAAAGATTTTGCGTGGGTTCAACAACATAAAATTGATGGTGTTGAAATCGAAAACAAATCGCCCGAAACAGCACAGATAGCTATTCAAGGTCCACTTGCAACACCGTTAATGAAGAAAATCTGCTCACTTCCACTCGAGAATCTAAAACCATTTATGGTTACTGATGGCATAGTGGCAGGATGCGAAAATATAGTAATTGCAACAACAGGTTACACTGGTGCTGGTGGTTACGAAATACTTATCCCCAAACGTCATGCTGAAACAATATGGAAAGCATTATTAGAAGCAGGACAAGAATTTGGCGTTAAACCAATTGGACTTGGAGCTCGCGATACCTTAAGACTCGAAATGGGATACAACCTTTATGGTAATGACATTTCGGACGAAACATCTCCAATCGAAGCTGGACTTGCTTGGGTAACAAAACCGGCAAACAAACCTGATTTAATTGATCGCGAAAGAATCGTTAATCAATTAGAAAATGGTGTTTCAAAAAAACTGGTTGGTTTCGAAATGATTGATCGTGGTATTCCTCGTCACGATTATGAAATATGCGATGCTTCAGGATCAATAATTGGTAAAGTTACCTCTGGTTCAATTTCACCAATGACAAATGCAGGAATTGGAATGGGTTACGTTAACAAACCTTTCTTTGAACTTGGTTCTGAAATTTTCATTTCAATTCGCGGCAAATTATTAAAAGCAGTTGTAGTGAAACCACCGTTTTATAAAGCAAAAAAATAAATAATTACAACTAACCCAGCCAGCTTTCGAAACGCTGGCTGGGTTTTGGTTAAAAAGTATATATGTCAAAACTAAAAGTAGAAGTCTGCCTCTCTCCAGCATTATTTGATTATCAAAAAAACACCGAAGCAATTGTGGTGGTGGTCGACATTTTACGAGCAACATCGTCAATTTGTAATGCATTTGCCAATGGTGTTGACAAAATAATGCCTGTCGAAACTCGCAATATTGCCCTTGAAATGAAAAACAAAGGCTACACCGTTGCAGCAGAACGAAATGGATACAAATTAGATTTTGCCGATTTTGGAAATTCTCCATTTAACTTTTCGAGAGAAAATGTAGAAGGAAAAACCATAGTGTATTCAACAACAAATGGAACAAGAACTATACATCAAGCTGCAGACTGTTTTCAGGTTATAATAGCTTCTTTTCTCAACAATAAAGCTGTTGCAAACTATCTTATTGAACAAAATAGAAATGTTATTATTTTCTGTGCTGGATGGAAAAATAAATTCAATATCGAAGATACTGTTTATTCGGGATGTCTTGTCGAAAGCCTTTTAGAATCGGGATTATTCGAAACAAATTGCGATTCTGCATTCACCGCAGTCGACATGTGGAAACATTGGAAAAACAACCTTCGAGAGTTGATTGATAAAAGTGCACAACGTTTTCGTTTACAGGAAAAAGGACTGGACGATTGCATTGATTTTTGTTTACAATTAGACGAAACCAACATAGTTCCAGTGTTTAAAAACGATGTAATTGTTTCACATTTAAACCTATAAATTCATCTAGTATTATATTCAAAAAATCGTTGATATAAAATTTCAAAAACAATCGCAATTCTGAAAATTTATTTGCAAATTTGCATGCTTTCAAAAAAAGAAATAATAAACTTCTATTCGAATGAAAAAACACAACTTTAACGCTGGACCATCAGAACTTAACGAATCAGTAGTTCGCAATACTGCAGCAGCAATTGAGAACTTCGCTGGCACCGGCTTATCACTTTTAACGATTTCGCATCGTAGCAAAGAGTTTGTTGCAGTTATGGAAAATGCTTGCAACTTGGTAAAAGAATTATTAGAAGTTCCATCCGGATACTCCGTACTATTCCTTCAAGGTGGTGCGAGTTTACAATTCAGCATGGTTCCATTTAACTTTTTTGAGAAAAAAGCTGGATACTTAAACACCGGTGTTTGGGCTGCAAAAGCAATGAAAGAAGCTAAATATTTTGGCGAAACTGTTGAACTTGCTTCTTCAAAAGACAGAAACTATGCTTATATTCCTAAAGGTTGGGAAGCAAACGTTCCTACCGATTTAGATTATGTTCACATCACAACAAACAATACTATTTACGGAACACAATTAAAAGCAGATCCAATTGTAAAAAACTGGTTAGCTGCCGATATGTCGTCTGACATTCTTAGCCGTCCAATTGATATATCAAAATATGGAATTATCTATGCTGGTGCTCAAAAAAACATTGGCCCATCGGGAGCTACATTGGTTATTGTAAAAGACGAATTACTTGGAAAAGTAACTCGCCCAATGCCAACAATGATGAATTACAAAATCCATATCGAAAACGAATCGATGTTCAACACACCATCAACAGTTTCGGTATTTGGTTGTCTTCAATCATTAGAATGGTTAAAAAGCATCGGTGGAATAAAAGCTATTCAAAAGATAAACACTGAAAAATCAAAAACACTTTACGGAGAAATCGACAGCAATCGCTTATTCAAAGGAACAGTTGAAACAGCTGAAGATCGTTCAGACATGAATGTTTGCTTCGTAATGAAAGAAGAATATCAAGCATTAGAAGATGAATTCTTAAAATTTGCAAAATCACGCGGATGCGAAGGTCTAAAAGGACATCGCAGCGTTGGAGGTTTCCGTGCATCGATCTACAATGCAGTAACTCTCGAAGACATTCAAGCATTAACGCAAGCAATGAAAGATTTCGATAAAATGAAATAAAACATAAAACGATACAAATGGCTAACCCAGCCAGCGTTTCGAACGCTGGCTGGGTTTTTCGTTTTTAGAAAACATTCTTCAATAACATTACAACATTAGAAAACTACTTAGAAACATTGTTTAGTTCGTTAACAACATTGTTCGATGACTAAACTACATTGTTTCATTCCATTTCTATGTTGTTGAGCGACTTTTCAACATTGATTAATCATTAAACTACATAGAAAAGAAACAAAACAACATTGTTTGAGTACTTTTCTATGTTGTTGAGTTCCTTTACAACATCGAAATGTTTCTGTGGAATGTTGTTTAATGACTTTACAATGTTGTTCAGTCATTAAACAATGTAGTAAAGTCTTTGGAATACATTGTTACAGAACAGAACAATGTTGTAAAGCGATAAATCAAGGTGAAATGTAGAGACGACCAACTTGGGCGTCTTCTCAAAAAACATTGAATTTATGAATCCAGAGACGTCCATATTGGTCGTCTCTACGGAAACATTGATGACAAACGATAAACAATCCGAACGCTGGCAGGGTTTTTCGTTTTTACGATTGTTCGCTCAAATAATTATTTATCTTTGATTCTTCTTAAACAATTATGGATATGAAAAAACTATTACTGATAATTTGGGGTGTTTGCTTGGGTGCAATTTTACAGGCGCAGGTTTCTAAAACTGTTCAAGTTACTACAGCTGGAACTCTTTCTAACCTTTTAACAAAAGCAGAAGATACTACGGTAACAAATTTAACAATAATTGGTAATATTGATTCTCGCGATTTTAGGACTATGCGAGATAGTATGCCAAGACTAGCGATTTTAGATTTAAGTAATGTAACAATTGTGAAATACATCGGTACTTTTGGAACATCATCCTATAGTAGGTCTGATTTAAATACGATTCCTGATTGGGCCTTTTATAGTTTGAACACTCCAAATACAAGTTTAATAAGCATCAAATTACCAAAATCACTAATATCTATTTATGGACATTCTTTTCAAAATTGCAATAATTTAAAATCAATATATATACCTTCTTCTGTTAATTCTATCGATATTTTTGCGTTTGCAGGTTGTAGTGCATATTTTACCGTTGATAGTTCAAACAAGTATTTTTCTAGTCAAGAAGGTATCTTATTCAATAAGTCAAAAACTACTTTAATACAATGCCCCACATCTATTTCGGGTAATTATATTATACCATCAACAGTAACTATAATTGGTGATTTTGCATTTGTAAATAATAAAAAATTAACATCTATATTTTTACCTAAATCTATTGATTCGATAGGGAATTATGCATTTCTGAGCTGTCAAAATCTCTTGTATATTTACTGTTCAATAAATACTCCTATTAATATTAGTTCCAATTTATCATTATTTGCAGGAGTAAATGATACTAATTGTATTTTATATGTCCCAAACAAATCAGTGTCACTATATCAGCAAGCAAAGATTTGGCAAAAATTCCTAAATATTGACAGTATTTCAAATACTAAATTAGTAACTCATTCGGTTACTATTTCAAATTTTGCAAATAATGAGTCTAATGTTATTATAACATTAGACTCTATTACATGGAATGCAACTTCGAAAGAAAGCTGGATAACATTATTTAAAGATACAGTAGTAAAAGGTAATTTAATGATTTCCGCATTAAAAAATCCATTTACAACTTCTCGCTCAGCTTTAGTTTTTGTAACACATAGCGGAATTATAGATTCAATTACGATAACACAACCAGCTAGCGATAGTAGTATAACAATATCACAATCAACATTTGAATTTAACGACACGATTCTCACAAAAAAAGTATTTATTTCAGCTAATACACCATGGTCGGCAAGTGCTGACGTTTCTTGGTTAACAATTAGCCCTGCAAAGGGTACGGGTAGCGATTCAATCACCATAACTGCACAAGCAAATACAACAAACGTAGCTCGTACGGGAACGGTAACCATAACTTCTCAAGCATCGGTAACATTAAAAGCTGCGGTTCAGCAAACAATTACCGTAACACAAGCCGCTAACTCGGGCACTCCAATTGTAGAAATTACAAATGAAAGGATTACTATTTATCCTAACCCTGCAAATTCAATCCTCTCAGTTAACACCAATGCAAATATTGAAATATATAACTCAAAGAGTCAATTAATCCTAACAACAAAGGCTGTGAGTAATGAACCCAATTCATTAAAAGACATTCCGTCTGGGGTTTATTTTGTAAAGATAATAACAGCGAGTGGCGTTGTAACGAAAAGTTTGGTGGTAGAATAAGAATGTTGGTTGATTTAACCCTGCCAGCGTTAGAAACGCTGGCAGGGTTAGACGTCCCAACAGAAGTTAATCCGTCTAAGCAATTTTCACATTTATTCAATGCCTATAGTCAAGCTTTTAACAAACGTTACAATAGAACTGGTTCGTTATTCGAGAAACCGTTTGAAAGAAAGCGAATTGCATCAATAAATTATTTCCAAAGAATCGTTTTTTATATTCACAACAATCCTGTTCATCATGGATTTTGCGAGCGTATTCAAGATTATCCTTGGTCGTCGTATGGAACTTTTATCTCACAAAAACCAACAAAACTAAAACGTAACGAGATTATTAAATCATTCGATTCATTAGAAAATTTTATCGCATTTCATTCTATTCAACAAGATTTGGAAAGTATTAACACGTTACTTTTCGATTAGCTTTTCCAAACCTAACCCAGCCAGCGTTTCGAACGCTGGCTGGGTTAACGATTCTAACATCAGCAAACAAATAATTCTTTTTTATCAACAACTATTTGAACGAATCACTTTATCCATTACATTTGTTTTTGAAATAAATACGAATGGTAAATCGTACCTCACATATTGTTTTTTGTTGCTCATCATGTTCGTGGTGCTCATCCCTTATGGGTGGGAAGCAATAAAAAACGTATACAGCCTACGTGGCGATTTACACAGACCATTATATCTCAAAGAATTTAATCACACACAAAATATTTATAAAAATGAAAGTTTTAGTTGCCACAGATAAACCATTTGCAAAAGCTGCAGTTAATGGAATCCGCGAAATAGTTGAAGGTGCAGGTTTTCAATTAGCACTGTTAGAAAAATACAAAACACCACAAGAATTAATTGAAGGTTGTGTTGATGCTGATGCAGTAATCATCCGTAGTGATCTTATCACAAAAGAAGTGGTTGATGCTTCTAAAAGCTTAAAAATAGTAGTTCGCGCAGGAGCTGGTTACGATAATATTGATCTTGCAGCTTGTACTGCTAAGAATATTGTTGCAATGAACACTCCTGGTCAAAACGCTAATGCAGTTGCTGAATTAGTTTTTGGAATGGCAGTTCTACACAATCGTCATGGATTTGACGGAACTTCAGGAACTGAACTTCGTGGTAAAAAAATAGGAATTCATGCATACGGAAATATTGGTAAAATTGTAGGACAAATAGCAAAAGGCTTTGGAATGAAAGTATATGCTTTCGATCCATTTGTAGACAAAATAATCATTGAAAATGATGGAGTTAAAGCAATGGATTCAATTGAAGAATTATATGCAAAATGTCAATATATATCTTTGCATATTCCAGCAACCGCTCAAACCAAAAACTCAATTGGTGAAAAACTTTTATTGTCTATGCCTGAAGGAGCTACATTAATCAACACAGCTCGTAGCGAAGTTATAAACGAACTGGAACTATTAAAAGTAATGGAGACTCGTAAAGATTTCGCATATTTAAGCGATATAGCTCCTGCTTGTAAAGCTGAAATCGAAGCTAACTATAAAGGACGTTATTTCTTTACACCAAAAAAACTTGGCGCACAAACCGATGAAGCAAATGTAAATGCAGGTCTTGCAGCAGCTCGTCAAATAGTAGGTTTCCTGAAAAATGGAGATAAAACATTCCAAGTAAACAAGTAGAGACGTTGCATGCAACGTCTTAATAAATATTGTAATTCGTAATTTAAAATTCGTAATTAACTTATGCCAGATTTAAGACCATTTAAAGGTTACAGAGCAAATGTAGCTTTAGCAGATAAAGTAGCTTGTCGTCCATACGATGTATTAAGTTCAGAAGAAGCACGCGTTGAAGCAAAAGGTAATCCCTACTCGTTTCTTCACGTTATAAAATCAGAAATCGATTTACCAGAAGGAATAGACATCCATACTCAACAAGTATATGATAAGGCTATCGAAAATATGAAGAAATTCATATCCGATAAAGTTCTTATACAAGATACAAAACCATGTTATTATGTATATGCTCAAACAATGTTTGGCAAAACACAATATGGAATTGTTGGTGGAGCTTCAATTGAGGATTATGCAAATAATTTGATTAAAAAACACGAATTAACTCGTCCTGATAAAGAAGAAGATCGCATGATTCACATACGCGAAACTAATTTCAATGCTGAACCCGTTTTCTTCGCATTTCCTGATAATAAAGAACTTGATATTATTATCGAAGATGTTATATTAGTTGATCCAGCATATAACTTTGTTGCTCCCGATGGAATTGGTCATCACCTTTGGGTTATCGATAATGAAGCAAAAGTTGAACGCATCCAATATCTTTTCAAAAATGAAATACCTTGTTTATATGTAGCCGATGGACATCATCGTACCGCTGCTGCTGCAAGAGTTGGAGCTGAAAAACGTACACAAAATCCAAATCATACAGGAAACGAAGAATATAATTTCTTTTTATCGGTAAATTTCCCTGCAAGTCAACTACGAATTATCGACTATAATCGTTTATTAAAAGACTTAAACGGTCTTTCGACAAATGATTTTATCGAAAAATTAAAAGTAGGATTCGAGGTTGAATTGAAAGGAGCTGATGAATATAAACCAACAAGTTTACATAATTTCTCAATGTATCTTGAAGGAAAATGGTATTCATTAACCGCAAAAGCAGGAACATTCGATGATAAAGATCCAATCGGCGTTCTTGATGTTACAATACTTACCAAGCAAGTACTTGACCCAATTGTAAATATTGGCGATTTACGTACATCAACTCGTATTGATTTCGTTGGTGGAATTCGTGGTCTTGGCGAATTAAAAAAACGTGTTGATTCTGGTGAAATGAAATGTGCCTTTGCATTATTCCCTGTTTCTATGGAACAATTGATGAATATCGCTGATACAGGAAACATTATGCCACCCAAAACAACTTGGTTCGAACCTAAATTACGCAGTGGACTCGTTCTTCATGAATTAGTGTAATCCTTTTTACCTTATATTTGTGCCATAGTAAGTTTTTCTTACTATGGCATTTTTTATTTTATCGATATGTCATACGCTCAAAATTACACTTCAATTTTAAAATCAATTCCGCAAAAAGTAACACTCATTGCGGTTTCGAAAACACATCCCATTGATGCAATCGAAGAAGTTTATGCAATAGGTTGTCGACATTTTGGTGAAAATAAAGTTCAAGAAATGATTCAAAAACACGCCAATCTCCCCAAAGATATCTGTTGGCATATGATAGGGCATTTACAAACCAATAAAGTTAAAAGTATTATCCCATTTGTCCACTTAATTCATTCTGTTGATAGTTTAAAATTACTTTCCGAAATCAATAAAGAAGCTGGCAAAATCGATAAAACACAAGATTGTTTATTGCAATTTTATATTGCAACCGAAGAAACAAAATTTGGTTTTACTCAAAATGAAGTATTTGAAATGCTTTCATCAGAACAATTCGCAACATTAAAAAACGTAAGAATACGTGGAATAATGGGAATGGCATCGTTTACCGAAAATCAAGAAACGGTAAAAGCAGAATTCAAAACGTTAAAACAACTTTTCGATGAAACAAAAAAGAACTATTTCGAGAATAATTTAGAATTCGATACGATATCAATAGGAATGTCGGGCGATTATAAATTAGCTATACAAGAAGGAAGTACGATGATTCGAGTTGGAACTACAATATTTGGCAATAGAAATTATGCCAACATATAAATAGCTTCTTCAATCAATCCTTTTTTAACGCCTTCAAAATCAATTTTCTTTTCGTTTAAAAAAGTCATTATACTCTTTTTCTTTTCATCATTTAAGTGCTCAATTGAACTTTCAATAACAGAAAAACATTCTATAGCGATTTCATCAGTGCCATCAAACATTTTTGTAATAAACATATCAATATAATTACTAAAATCTAATCCTGTTTGCCAACAGATACTGATTAACTCTTTATTTATAGCAATAAATTTAGGTTTTTCAAGTGATTCAATTAGCTTTTCAACAAACCGTTCGTCTTTTATATCTACAAATAAGTTTAAAATAGCCGATTTTATTTCATCCTTTTGCGTAGTTAAATACAAATCGAATAAAGAATCAATAATCTCATAATGTGATGTTTGTTTTATTGTTTGAATCGTTGCTATAACTAGCTCAGGTTTCCCAGAAAATAAGTCATTTCTTAAATCATCTATATTTTTTTCGAATTCTTGCATGATGTTTTTTTTGGAGTTAAAAATATTTATATATTTGACTTTGTAAAAATACGAATATTACTTTTAGCTGAATGAAAATTATCTGAACAAAAAAATGTTCGATTATTTAAAAACATTTGGAAATAAAAAAAAATGTAGTACTTTTACGTTCAACAATGCAAAGAAATTAGGTTTAACAAAAAATTTAACAAAAGGGAAATATGAGCGTCACTCTACTAAATCTTAAAACGATAAGAATATTGACACTAGCAGGACTAGCGTCGTTGTTTGTAGGATGTTCATCTAACGGAGGAAGCTCTGATTCAGATGACACGATATCAGTTGATAATGAAGCCCTTCAAAAAGAGAAAATTTTGAAAGATGCTAAAAAAGTGATGCTATCACTTCCTTCTCCAATAGAAACAGCAATGTTAATAAAAAGAGCTGGTGCAAAATACAATGAGGAATTATTAAACCCAACTACAAATGCAGCAAACTATACTACGAATAAAAGTATGTCTATTGCAATGGGAATTTATGGTGCAGATTTAAGTTATGCATCAATCTTCGACCAAACTCAAACAGTAATGAAATATATGGCTACCAGCAAAAAGATTGCTGATGCTTTAGGACTATTGAGCTCAATAGATCAAAACATTATTAAAAGAATGGAATCGAATGTTAATGATAGAGATTCAATTATTCGTATCATTTCTGAAACATTTATGAACTCAAACTCGTCTTTAAAGGAAGATAACAGACCTGCACTTGCTGCCTTAATATTAACTGGTGGATGGATCGAAGGTTTATATATTGCAACTCAAGTTACTAAATCATCAAAAGACAAAGAATTAATCGACAGAATTGTAGACCAAAGACTTTCGTTTAACGATATGACAAAACTTTTAGAACAAAACAGCGATAATCCTGATTGTGCTCAGCTTCTAGCAAGCTTAGGACCAGTAAAGTCAGCTTTTGATGCAATAAAAGTTCAAACATCAGCAATTGTTCCTGTTACCGATAAAGATTCTAAAATTACAACATTAAAAGCTACATCGAAAGTAACTATTTCAGAAGAACAATTCAAAAAGTTAAAAGAAGAAGCTCTTAAATTAAGAACAGCAATTATTAAATAATATAAATAACGAAGGAATATGAAAAGAATTTGGTCGATAATATTGTTGGTATCTGCATTAGCAATTACTTCAACTACTACATCATACGCTCAGTGTAAAAACTTCGCAAAAGGAGTTTGTAAGCCACAACTTGAGCCATATATTCATGACGGTATTTATAATGCTACTGAACTGTCTGAAGGAGAATCTGCGGAATTATTTAAAACATTCTATTCAGGACAAGAATATCGTATCGCAATTTGCGGTGACGCTTCACTTCCTCCAATTGAGTTTCAAATTTTAGATGCTGATAGAAACGTTTTATTTAGCAATAAAGAAGCAAATTTTGCAAAAGTTTGGGATTTCAAACTAGAAGCTAGTCAACAATTAATCGTTTCAATTCAAGTACAAACAGTCGATGATAAAGCTTCTGACCAAGTAGCTAGAGGTTGTGTATCTGTTTTAATCGGATTCTTAAATACTGACAAATAATCAAAAGTATATTTCATAAAAAAGGCGATATTTTTTAATATCGCCTTTTTTATGAAATACAATTACCGATTACAATGAAGCAATAAGCTTGGTAAATATTATTGTCATTCTAGGTTCGGCAGCAGCAGCATTCGTTTGGACATCTTCATGTGTCGTGATAATCTCTTCGGCACACTCACTTTCGTTCGTTATTACAGAAACACCAAATACTTTAATCCCCATATGGTGTGCAACAATGACCTCAGGAACAGTAGACATTCCGGTTGCATCAGCTCCTAATAGACGAAACATTCTATATTCTGCAGGGGTTTCGAGTGTTGGTCCACTACTTCCAATATAAATACCTTTCTGCAATGGTATTGATTCTGTCTTAGCAATATCAAATGCCTTAGCAACTAAATTTTTATCATACACATTACTCATATCAGGAAATCTGGGACCATCTTTATCATTATTGGGTCCACGTAAAGGATTTAATGGAAAGAAATTAATATGATCTGTTATAACCATTAAATCGCCCGTTTTAAACTCAGGATTTAATCCTCCTGATGCATTTGAAACAAACAAATATTCTATTCCTAAAGCTTTCATGATCTTTACTGGTAATACTATTTGCGACATTTCATAGCCTTCATAATAGTGGAAACGACCTTTCATTACAACCACATTTTTTGTAGCGATAGTACCAAAGAGTAATCTTCCAGCATGACCTTCTACGGTCGAAATTGGAAATCCTGGAATTGAAGAATATGGCATTTCAAATTCTATTGTCATTTTCTCAACCAATGCACCTAATCCACTTCCTAAAATAATCCCTATTTGAGGTTTCGATATTTTTTTTTGTAACAGAAACTCTGCTATTTTCTCAAAATCATTTTCCATATAGTTACGATATTTAGTATAAGATCAAATGTAGGGAGATTCTTTATCTAAAAAAATATAAGAATTAGTTTTTTATTAGACAGTTTCCGCATTATCTTTACTTTTATTATTTTTGTAAACAAAAAGACTTAGTTATGAGTGAAACTTTAGAACAACTCAATATTGATTGGAAAGGCAAAGTTATTTTAATCGCTGAAGACGAGGTGTTTAATTACAAGTTGATAGAGAAAACTCTCAGGAAAACAGGTGCTAAAATTCTTTGGGCTGAAAATGGCAAAGAAGTTATTAAAATGTGTGAAGATCCAAACAACAAGATCGACCTCATTTTAATGGATATCAAAATGCCAGTTATTAATGGATTTGATGCTTCAGAGAAAATCAAAGAAATGAGAAGCGATTTACCGATAATTGGACAAACAGCTTATGCTTCTTTATTTCAAGATGATTATCCTCTAGGAAAATTTGATGGTTACCTAACAAAACCAATGAGACCAAACACGTTACTGACTCTACTGCAAAAATTCTTAGGTTCTGGTACCCCTGAAGCATAACAATCGTTTTACTTTATTTTTTATTTGAGATGATTACAGTTATAATTATAATAATAACAGTGATTATTTCATGGTTATGTTTTTCTGATTCTAATCTTTTCGATAAATTTTCATTACGACCATTGGAAATTATAAAACGAAAACAGTTTTACAGAATAGTGTCGCATGCTTTAGTACATAATAATTGGCAGCATCTCCTTTTCAATATGTTTACCTTATTTTTTATTGGAATGCATGTCGAACAATTATGCCTTGATATCTTCGAACAAAACTATATTCTAATATTTCTTCTTATCTATATAGGTGGTGCAATCTTTACATCGGGCTATTCGATATACTCGAATAGGAATAATCCACTATATACAGCCGTTGGAGCTTCTGGTGCTGTTTCAGCAATTGTTTTTGCATTTATTTTATTCGAGCCACGACAGAAACTATATTTGTTTGCTTTACCTATAGGAATCCCATCTTACATTTTTGGAATTTTATTCATCATGACATCTTTATATTTAGCTAAAAAGAATAATGATGCTATAGCTCATGATGCACACATAAGTGGTGCTATCTGGGGATTTATTTTGCCCATACTATTTCGTCCTGACCTTTTCTCTCAATTTATATTTCAAATATTTAATTACAATAGATGATGAACAAAGCTGTTTTTCTTGACAGAGATGGAGTTATCAATGATGGTACGTTATATTATACGTATAAGATTAATGATTTTACGTTTAATCAAGGAGTCTTTGAAGGTTTAAAACTATTGCAGGATTCGGGATTTAAACTAATCGTTATCACAAATCAAGGAGGAGTCGCAAAAGGCGAATATACAATTGATGATATTGAACTAGTACATCAATTTATGAGAACAGAACTACAAAAAAGAGAAATTATACTTGATGCTATATATTATTGTCCTCATCATTCAGATATTTCACAATGTGAATGTCGCAAACCAGGTACATTAATAATTGAACAGGCAATACACAAATTCAACATTGACACTTCTAAGTCATATTTAATTGGTGATAGTGAACGAGATATCATTGCTGCAAAAAAGATGGGATTAATACCAATTAAAACCTCAAAAAATGAAAATATTGAGCCTTGGTGTATAAAAATAGCTGAAGGAATAATCTAATTCATTTCCGTTTTCAAACCTTTCTTTTTATTTCGAAACTGAATAAAATATTCCGGTTTGGGGATATAGTTTGAAGAAATAATTCGCAATTCAGTTCGTCGATTAATCTGATTTGCTTTTGCTTGAATATCTTTAGATGGAAGTGCAAGAATGTATTGCTCATTTAACGTATCGCCTGCTTTAAAGTCGGGAGATTCTTTGCTCAGATATTCATCAACAATTACAGGTTTTGATTCACCATAACCCTTAGCAATTAATCTATCGGGATCGTATCCTTTTTCGTTTAAATAATTGATAATTGATTTGGCACGTTTCATTGATAAATCCATATTTTTAATAGAATCTCCAACCATATCTGTATGTGAGCCAAGTTCAATAGTAATATTGGGATTATCTTCAAGTAATTTCATTAGTTCTATTAATGCTTTTTTTGACGTTTCATTCAGTTCCCATTTACCAAAATCATAAAAAACATTAGGAATTTCAACTGGCTCAGACATACTTATAAGCTCAATTTTTTGGTCAAAAACCTTATTTTCTGTTAGATTATTCGTTGAAATTTTAATTTTCTTCTTCAAAAAATTTGAAGCTGAAGCTAAAATCAAATAGTCAGTATATTGTTTTAGCTTAAACTTAAAAGTTCCATCTGTATGTGCTTTAATTTCATTAACAGATCCATCACTCCCAAATAGTGTTACAACAGCATCTTTTACAGGTCTTTTTGAATTTTTATCTAATAAAACACCTTGTGCCCAAAATTCTAATTCAGGCAATTCAAATGAATAAATATCATCCCCACCTTTTCCTCCTTCACGTGAAGAAGTAAAAAGCCCGATTTCTCTTTTACCCTGAAAAACAATTCCAAAATCATCTGCTGGAGAATTAATAGGAGATTTTAAATTTTCAACAATCCAAAAGCCATCTTCATTCATTATTGCTCTATAAATATCTAAGCCCCCCATTCCAACACGAGCGTCCGAAGAAAAATAGAGATTCCCATCTTCTCGTATATAGGGAAAAACTTCTTCGCCAGAGCTATTAATTGATGGTCCGCAATTTTTCGGTTTGCCCCAAGCTTCTGAGATATTTGCTCGTTCACAAAACCATATATCATTTTCACCAAATCCTCCCTTGAGACAAGCCGAAAAATAAAGTTTCAAACCATCTGCAGAAATAGAAGGGTGACCGACACTAATCGAATCGGGAGCAATATGAAGTTTTGTCGTTTTAATCCATTCTCCTCCTCTACTTTGAGATTCCGCAATTTGACAGCCTATATTTTTACCTTGTTCTCTTTTACAAGAAGTAAAATACATTGTATTCTTATCCTTCGAAAAACAGGATACACCATCATCAAACGATGTATTTATTGTTGAATCTTCAATTGGTTTTACTTCGCCCCATTTCCCAGTTCTTTCTTGTTTTATCGAAAAAATATCAGTATAAACCATTCCAGATGCAGGATTAATTTTTTTAGAATTTTCACTTTCACGTGAAGATGTAAAATAAACTAAAGTAAAATCATCATTTGCGTACGAAGGACAAAACTCATTTTCCTTTGTATTGATGGCTTTCATCGGTTCAACTTGATATCTATTGGGATTTGCTAGCCATTCTTTAGCTTTTGCACAAGAAACAATACATGTATCGGCTCTTTTGTCTTCTGGAATTAAACCTTTATATTGTTGAAAATAAGGTAATGCATCGTCATACAAACCAAGCTTCATTTTAGCTTCAGCTAAATAATAGAAAAGTAAGGGATTTTTATTTTTTTTTCGGATAGATTTTTGATAATATTTTGCTGCCTTTTTCGGATAATTCATAATGCGATAGCATTCTGCAGCTTTAAATAATCGTTCGGATAATTTAACCTCATTCTTAGTCTTTTCTATTGCGTTTTCATATAAAACAGATGCACTAAAGAATTCGCCACGATTAAAAGCCTCATCAGCTTTTTTCTCCAACTTAGACTGAGATGAACAAGACAATAGTCCACTCATTACTAACGAAGTAATAATATATTTAATATAATTTTTAAAGTTCACGTATTTTTGTTTCGTATAAATAATCAAAAAAATTTAGATCTAAACGTATAAACTATATCTGTTTATTGCAAAAGTATTGTTTTTTTAGTGTAAAAAAATATATTAACAATCTATAATTTTGAATATTCTGCTATAAATTCTTTATTAGGAAGTATACCATTTCCATCAAGTGAAAATTCAGCTTTTATTCCAGAGACAAAATACATATCAACAAAACCTTTATTTTTTGCTTCTATTTTACCTCTTGGGGTACAATCAAAAAATGTTTTTACATATTCATAAGTATCTCCTGAAATATTAACTTTATTAATTTCACCAGAAGTTTCCATTCGACTTGCCGTATTTACAGTATCACCCCAAATATCATAAGCAAACTTCTTTTTCCCAATAACTCCCGCAATTAAATTCCCTGTATGTATACCGACCCTTAAATCCCACGTTTTAAGACCTTGTTGTCGTTTTTCTTTATTGGATTTTTCAATATATCTTACAATACAAAGTCCAACAAGGACAACATCAATTGGATTACTATTGTTTCTCATAGGAATTCCACCTGCACACATATAAGCATCTCCAATCGTTTTGATTTTTTCAACATAGTGTTCATCACAAAATTCTTCAAATTTAGAAAAATGCGTTGCTAATTCTCGAACAATTTCCTGAGGATGCATATTTTCACAAGTCTTTGTAAAACCTTGAAAATCTGAGAAAAGGACTGTAACTTTTTTATAAAATTGTGTTTTTGCTTCCCCATGAATCATTAACTCTCGGGACGTTTCTTCAGGTAAAATATTTTTCAACAAATCTTCCGATCTGCGTTTTTCATTTTCAATTTCATGTTTTTGTTTTTCAATTTCATCCTTTTGATGCATTAATTCTTGATTCAAATCCTCAAGAGTTTTTGTTGATGAAAATAAAAAATCATTTTTAATTCGTAATCGTTCTAATTCAATTAATTTCGTTTTTATAATATTATTTTCTCCACGAAACTTCTTATACTTTGCTGTTGTTTTAGCCATAAAAAGTAATCGAGAAGCTAAGAATTCCTTTTCTAAATATTGTTTTTGAGTTATCACATCTATTAAATCGAATTCGTGATGTATCAATTCATTGATTGAAATAGAATCATTTACGATTAGAGTGGGAGTAAAATCAAAATGCGAAATTTCGCGGATTTTTTTTAGTAATTGATGTAAGTAATTTTTATCTTCTAATCTTAAAACAACTACGTCAATAGGAAATGATATCGTATTTAATTGGACAAAGTCTGAAGTGGAAAAGACATTATATCTCACTAAGTCTTCAAAATCATAAAAATGTGATTTTAAAAACTCAAGAGTACACTCACTATCTATAATTACTATATTATAGTTCATTTATAATTTCGATTATTCATCTGACTTTCATAAATCAACACAAAAATAATCTAATTATCAAGTAAATAAAATAAATTGAAGATTATTAAGGAGATGGATTCTACCTACCTGTTCCTATATTAAAGAATCTATCAGCTGGATGATGGACGTAACCCCAATTTCGGCCTCCTTTAGGTAAAGCCAAATCGTGAATTTCTATAGCTAATGTAATTTCATGAGTACCACCAGTTGCCATTGTTGCATTTGAAACGGTCATATCATAGCTATAACAAACTCTCCAGTTTTGTTTTCCATCTCTAGAATATTTAATAATACCTAACATAAAAATAACAGCATCAAAGTTTTTATTCGTTATTGTACTATATGCTTTTCCAATATCAACACGTTTTGCAAATTGCTTTCTCATCCATACGCCTGTATATAATTGAGACATAAAAGACAATCGTGCAGGTATAACACCATTTAATCCAAATGAAATTGTTTTAAATCCAGATTCATCAGAACTAAATAAATTTTTAGATAGTTTTTGATTTTCATAGAGAACTCCTGGTGCCAACAAAAAATAACTATTATAAAATGAATTTCTATTAACTCTAATAACAGAATACCACTGTGCATTTACTTTAAGAGGTAGTTTTGCTTGACTATTAGGTAAATATCCATTATCTGGCTCATTTATATGAAAAAATGAAATACCAACATTATTAGTAGCAATAGGCTTTGTAGAGGTTTGCATTATATTAAAACGACATACGGCACCCGCACTAAAATCAAAAAACGGTTTATTTTTCCCAACTGGTGCAACAAACTCAGTTTGATAAATATTTCCTAAACGAGGATCGAATTGATCTGGAAATTTAAGATTTTGATATTGAACATTTTGAGTTCCATAAGCACCTGCCAAACCAAGTTGAAGAATTACATCCCTAGAAATTCCAATACGTTTTGCATATTGAAGTCCTACTTGATTACTCACTAAAAAACTTTCACCTTTTGTTGCAGATAACACATTTAAACCAAATGCTCCATTAAGAAACTTGACGTCATAGAATTCAACCATTAAATGAGTTGACATATAGTTACCTGGTACGGTCGTCCAAAATTGTCGATTAGTCAATACGGCTCTTAAACCAGGATTAATCCCAGTAAACGCAGGATTATAGTAAGCTTCCTTGAAAAAAAACTGTGAGAAGTTGGGATCCTGTGCTTCCGCCTGGAAAATTAAACCTGTGAACAGGAAAAACAATAAGTAAAACTTCTTCATAAAGGCTTATATATAGTATAAAAAATATTTTCTTTTATAACAAATGTCAATCCGTAACACAGAACCTACGTATGCAAACTTATGAAATTTTATCAAATATCACATTAATTCGAGAATATTTTTACATTTTTTTGAAACCTTTTTTAAAAGGCGTTTAAACAACGGCGTATAATAGTGATATCCTTACAGATAGAAAATCGAAAAAAATCCTAAGAAAATCATTTCAATTATTATGCAACCTTTTTCAAACTATAAAGGTCTTGTCACATAGTGACAAGAGGTGATTTTAAATACTTATTGATTTTCAGTTAAAAAAGAGACTCTCAACACACTAATAATAAAGGATTAATCGTAATTTAGCGAACCATAAAAAATCAATATTCATGAAGAATATATTTAAAAATACTATAATTTTGATGCTAATATTAGCGGTTTATGTTGCATTTGGACAAGTTCCGAATGCCCCTGTCGTACAAATAAATTCCGGAAATCCGCGTTTCCCTTTTCCTCGTTTTGCTGAATATGGTGCAGGGAAAAATCTTGCATTATATAATCCTGAAGGTGTAGTTCATGCTGAAATGGAACAAGATATTCGCGATGCATATCAAATAATGATGAATCGTGCAAGAGTTGAAACAATTACCTTAGGTGGAACTCCTTATGTTTCATTCAATAATTTTGTACAACATACTGATTTACGAGGAGGCTACGGAACATTTGTTACCGAAGGAGATGGATATGCTCTCATTATTGCTGCGTATATGGCAGATAAAAAAACTTTTGATGGACTTTGGATGTGGTGTCATGACTTTCGATTAACACATGTAAAACGATATATTGATTGTACGGATCTACGTCCTACTTATTTTTTTGGCAAAAATGCAGAATTATGGAACGTTACATCAACATCAGCATCTAGTGAAGATAGAGCAACCGATGGAACTGTTGATTATGCCATTGCACTTCTAATGGCATACAGACAATGGGGCGAACATAGTGGTATAATAGATGCTTGTGGTAATGAAATTAATTACAAAACGGAAGCATTAAATTTCATTAATTCTATGGTAGAACCATTTTTGAATACTGACAGATCTGATAATCTAAAATATTACATGATGGGTGTTGTTGGATTAGATGGATATACAAAATCGGGAAATAAATGGATAGAACTAACCGATTGGGCACAAGGAACATTACAAACAACAATGTCTGGAATTGGTGTTCCGATGACAGGTACTGGTGTTGACCCAACAGGATTGTCGGCAAATGTTTACTGGATAAATGGAAGAACAACAACTAGAGATTTTTTTGATTATCATGCTTCGGGATATTTCAAAGAATATGGTGATTTTTTACAAGAAGTATATGATGCAAATGACCCAAAATATGTAACAACCCTATTTAATATTGCACAATGTAGAAGAGCTGAGGCATCAACAGATTGGCTTATGCAACAAGCCATTGCAAAAGGTTATACGCCATATATCGGAGGCATTTCTGCCTGTGCAAATGATGGTTCATCTGTTACGTTTCAAAATGTCGGTGAAGGTGAAGATTTTCGACTTCCCATGCGAACTATTGCAAATTACATTTGGCATGGAACACCAAATTATAAATGGGATCCTATCGCTCACAAAGTAATTGCAGGAACTCAAACAAGTGAATTAGCTGCTGCAAATAAGCTATGTACCTTTTTAAAAGCTCCAAGCAATAATTGTGAATCACTTGGAATGGATCCTACTGGTGCAAAAATAAAATATACTGGTGTTACTGTTTTACGTCAAGCCTATGATATGACAGGTACATCCATCGATTCCTACTATACTAATTACACTTTAGGTAGTAGTGTAACGGCTCCTGTTGCTGCTGGTGACATTGATTTAGCTGCTAAAATGTATCGACAATTAACCATTGAATGGGATGTTGAAGAATCATTAGCAGAAGTAAAAGCTGACCCTTTGAAAAGATATTTAATGAGCACGCCCAAATACTTTCACGGGTATTATCGAAATTTCGGTATGTTAATGTTAACAGGAAATTACATAGCACCAAATGCTGCTGCTCCTGTTGCTAATTTAAAATGTTATGTTGATATCAATAAAACATATGGCCCTGTTGGTGATATCATTACCTATACTGTTTCTTATAGAAATTATGCATCTGTTTCTGCTCAAAATTCTGTTTTAACGTTTACTGTTCCTAATGAAGTTGCTTTTGTTTCATGTCAAGGAGGAGGAACTTATAATGCTACAACTAGAAAAATCACTTGGAATTTAGCAACTGTTCCCGGTTTTGTTACTGGTGGACTTGCAGCTACAAAGGGTCAATTTACAATATTAACAAAAGTCAATGCAACATCTGGAAGATTCTGTCCCACCTCAAATATTTCATGTTCAAACGGAACAGGATGGACTTCTAATGAATATCCAAATAACATTTCGGCTACAATGCAACGAAATTGTTATGACATTGTGGCTAAAGCATTAGAAATAACCAAAACATCGAACGTTGCAGAGCTAAATCCTGCCATGCCTGTTGAATATACCTTAAAATTCAAAAACAATGCAAGTGCTGGATATTTAGATGGTGGTCGACCTGGAACAAGAGCAACTTTTGCCGTAGGTTTTTCGGGAGGAAATACAGATGCTGGAGCTGCAAACTCAATGTCCCTTCAATTATTCTTTAGACTTTACCATGCAGCTGATGAAGCATATATCGATTATTCAAATTACAGACTTTCTTTTTTTATGAAATCAGACACAAGGGGTATTACTCCTGCATTAGGTTCTGATGGTTGGTTTATAAAAAGCTGGATAGATGAGGGAGGTCCACTGGTTACTAAATGGGATGAGATTATTCTACCTTTTGGACACCCTGCTCAAAACAGTGTCAATCAGCGCGTCATCATTGGCTTCCCATCAGCATTAGCAGCTCCTGCTGCTCATTTATATAATCAAACAGGAAACGACCACCGAATTCACAAAGGAATCAATTTCCCGTTAAAACTATCTGCAAGTCTAACCGATGGAAAATCGGTTTCTCAAAATTTCTCAGACGATTGGTCATATAATTCGGCTATTCGGATTGATCAAACTGATGATAAAAACCTATTTTACCCTGTTACACCTGACTTTACTGATCCATTTAATTTTCCAGCCGGTCAACCAGTTAACACTTGGCATACAGAAGAATGTCGAACTGCATCATTAGTATATGATAAAGTTCTAATCGAAGAGTTTGACGGTTATGGATGGAGACGTATTTTTGGTACAAGTCCTCTCCCAGGTAGACCTGCAACTGATGTAGTTGTTTTGGATACAATTCCAAAGGAATTTGTATTCGATAAATTTATTGATACTGCTTCTTTTGGTAAGACACAATTAATTACTTCAGGTAGTTTGCAAATAGTTAAATGGTCGAATTCATCATTACTTCCTGGTCAAGAACTTACAATAAAATATAAAGTAAATGCAAAAACGGAAACAGCACTTGGTGGATGTCCACTAACCATTAACACGAAAAACATTTCATGGCTATATTCCGTTGGTGAGGCAGCACAATCGGACACCGCCGATGTAAAAATTACTTGCGAAACAATTGTCAATCCTCCTATAGCAACTACAATGACAAAAACAGCTGACAAAGCCTCTTATGCTGTTGGCGAAAATATTAAATACACCATTAATTTTGAACAAACGGTAGGGACAACATCAACGCCTGACTTAAATTCATCGACAGGCTGGACAACAAGATTTACAAGACCATTGCCAACATTTAGTTCAGGAAAAATAACTTTCAATAATCAGAATTATGGATTTATAACAAATAATTATGCTCATGGGAAAGATGGAAATTTAGATGTTTCATTTACTCGTACGAATGTGAGCGAATCTTTCTCATTCTTCTTTAGATATGATCCGACATCGACAAATGTCCCCGGAGTTGCAGGATTTAAAGGTATAGCAGTATCTGTTGTACCGTCTTCCGACTGGTCTGGATTGGGATTACTTGCGTATGATGGGGCTACCAAACTAACACCTATCTATGGTGCTGAGGATAAATTACCAGTTTCTGTAACAACTATGACTATGTCATTTCTTATTAGAAATGATTCTTTAATTGTTTGGTTAAATAAAAGCACAAATTTAACTCCTTCTGTTATTTACAGAGTTACTACACTGACTGCTGGTTATGCAGGAATTTTTGGAGGGAAAGTCATGGGATCAAGTTATGTTTCTGGAACAATTAATTCATGGTCATCTCATTTTGATTCTGCTTTTAATTTGCAAATTACTGATCCTTTGCCCACAGAAGTAACATTTGTATCTGCAGATAATAGTGGAGTTAATTCATCAGGCATTGTATCTTGGCCTCTTCAGCCTGGTCCTATTTTGAAAGGCACTATTTATAAATATGGGTGGGTAGCAACATTAGCAACTTGTCCTACTACTAAAACAATTAGAAATACAGCTTATGTTAATGTTCTTGGACAACCAACCAACACAATTGGTGCTTTTGTTACTGTAACTTGTGGTTCAACAGCCCCTCTTTGCACTGCCCCCACCTCCGTCACCCTAACAGCAAATCCCACGGGCGCAGTCTGTTCAGGTAGTACGGTAACCTTAACAGGGGCAGCCTTACCAACAGGAACATCATGGATGTATGCCTTCAAAAAAGCAACAACCACCGTTGGAACAGGAACAGCTTATAATGCAAATACAACAGGTAACTACACTGTTATTGCGTACGATACCAAAGATTCAGCAAATTGCGTTAAAGTATCGCCGGTGGTAACAGTAACGATTAATCCGTTGCCAACCATTGTTGCAACTGCTAGTCCAACAAAAATTTGCGTTGGAGTATTATCAACTATTTCGGCAAGCGGTGGAACATCGTATATATGGGATAATAGCCTTGGCACTGTTACAACGAAAGCCGTTTCGCCATCTGTAACCACAACCTATAACGTTACAGGTACTGATGTCAATGGCTGTAAAAATACAGCTTCGGTTATTCTAACAGTAAATTCTCTTCCAACAATTACAGCAACAGCAACCCCAACCATTGTGTGTCCGGGAGGAACTGCTTCGCTTGTTGGTGGTGGTGGTGGTACTTTATATTCGTGGAGTAATACTCTTGGTACGGGAACGCCGAAAACTGTTACTCCTGCATCGTCAACAACCTATATTGTTACGGGAACAGATGCTAATACTTGCTCGAACACAGCAAACGTGGTTGTTGGAGTATCAGCTCTACCAACGGTAACACTCACCGCACTTCCTACTAGCATTTGCAAAGGAACACCATCAACATTAACAGCTGCTGGTGCTACAACATATACGTGGAGCAATCCTCTACCTGCTGGAACATCTAATATTGTAAGTCCAACATTAACAACGACCTACTTCGTTACTGGCACATTAGCTGGTTGTACAGCTACGGCAACGGCAACAGTTTCACTCTTTGCATCACCAACAATTTCGATAACGGCAACACCAACACTCGTTTGTGCTGGAACAACAACATCACTCAAAGGAAATGGTGGAACAAGCTATACCTGGAATTATAGTCTTGGAAGTGGAACAACCGTTTCGGCAACGCCATCGGCTAATACAACATATATCGTTACTGGTAGCGATGCAAATGGTTGCACCGGAACAACATCAACAGCTATTAGCTATACGAATCCTGCTCTTCCAACAGGTTTAGCAGATAAATCGATTACTATTGGTGCTGCAATACCTTCTCTTACAGTGAATGTTGCTGGCATAATAAAATGGTATGATGCTGCTGGTACAACATTATTAGCTACTGGAACATCATACACTCCCCCATCATCGATTGTGAATACAGCTGTTGTTGGTAGTTATCCATTCCAAATTACAAATACGGTTAATGGTTGCGAAAGTCCTCAGGTTACCGAAACAATATTTGTAACAGGATGTACCGTTACAGCAGTAACACCGAGTATGACAACGCAAACCCTTTGTCAAAGTGCTCCATTTACAGCTATTACAGCTTCTGGCACAAATATTAAATGGTATAGTTCAAATCAAACAACGCTGCTCGGCACAGGAACATCATACACACCAACTGGAGCTGGCGATATCTATGTTTCCCAAACCAATGTTTGTGAAGGTCCTAAAACAAAAATTACGGTTACGGTAAATGCTTTACCAACGATTGCAACATCAGCAAGTCTGACAAATGTGTGTGCAGGAAATTCAACCACAATAACAGCCAGCGGCGGAAATACTTATATTTGGAATAATAGTTTAGGAACAACTTCGATTATAGTTACACCAACAGCAACATCCACCTACTCCGTTACAGGAACAGATCTGAATACTTGTAAAGGTACCGCAAGCATTTCGATAAGCTACACCAATCCTGCATTACCAACGGCTTCGGATGTTTCAATAACGGTTAATGCTATTGTTCCTGCAATGACTGCCACCGGAACACTTATTACTTGGTACAATGCTGCGGGAACAACCATTCTTGGTACTGGAGCATCATATACTCCAGTAGTATCAACGACCAATCCTGGTACATACCCGTATAAAATAACGAATACCGTTAATGGTTGCGAAAGTGCTCAGGTTCCCGTTGTCTTAAACGTTGCCAGTTGTAGTGTATCCGCTCCAACCATTTCTCCTACAACACAATCGACCTGTCAAGGAAAACCATTTGCTGCATTTACTGCTACAGGTACTGCTATTACATGGTACGATGCGACAGGAACAACAGTTGTTGGTACTGGTACATTATTTACCCCAACAACTCCAGGCGATTACTATGCTTCGCAAACCATTGGCTGCGAAGGGTCTAAAACAAAAGTAACAGCTATTCAAAATTCATTACCCAGTGTAACGGCTACTGCAACTCCATCGAATATTTGTGTAGGACAGTCATCAACAATTTCTGTTTCTGGTGGTACATCGTATCTTTGGAGTAATAACTCTACGTTAGCGATTCAATCGGTAAGTCCAACCGCTACAACAACATATACTGTAACAGTAGCAGATGCTAATACCTGTTCTAATACGTCGACAGTTATTGTTACCGTAACTGCATTACCAACAATTAGTATTAGTCCGGCAACGGCATCAATATGTTTAGGAAGTGTCCAGATATTAAACCCTTCGGGAGCTATAAGTTATAAATGGAGCACAGGTGCAGGATCAATAGGACTGGGAAGCATCACAATAACACCAACAGCAACACAAAGCTATACGGTAACAGGCACTACCGGCGGATGCTCAAGCACAGCGGTAGCAACAGTAACAATATATCCATTAACAACAACAACTATCACAGCCAATAAAAATCCTATTTGCATAGGTGAAACGGTGAGTATTACAGCTCTTGGAAGTGGTACATACAAATGGAGTACTGCTGCAACAACTTCGGTTATAACAGTTAGTCCAACAACTTCAACCTCATATTCTGTTACTGGAACTGATGCTAATGCTTGTATAACAACAGCCAGCACTTCGGTTACCGTTAATCCTTTACCAACGGTTATTGCTTCAGCTTCGAGTACATCGGTTTGTCTTGGCAATGCCACAACACTATCGGCTAGCGGTGCTAATTCATACAATTGGAGTGGTACTCTGGGAACTGGTAGTTCTGTTTCTATTACGCCTTCGGCTACAAATAGCTATTTCGTTACCGGTACAAACAGCTTTAATTGTTCTAGTACGGCTAGCATTATCGTTACAACACAAGCTATGCCTTCGGTAACCTTAACCGGTGGTGGTAGTTATTGTACAACTATGCCTGCGGTAAATGTTTTAGTCTCGGGTGGAAAAGCTAATTATAAAGTTACGTACACCACAAATGGTATTAGTCCATTTACCATGCCTGCGGTTACGACTACAAGTACTGCGCTTCCTATTACTGCCGATGGCGATTATGCCATTAGTTTAGTTGAAGATGCCAATGGTTGTAATGCAGCAGCATATCCTGCAAAGGTTTCGGTTGTCCAAAATGGTTTGGCTACCTATACCATTTCGGGTGGCGCTACCTATTGTCAAGGACAAGCGAGAGCTGCTATTGCGATTAATATAACAAGTCTCGATGGCCCTTGGGATTTAGTCTATAATGATGGAACAGCCGATCATACACAATTATCGATTGCTGCTAGTGCATTACCTTTTTTAATTAATAATCCTGCCAAAGGTATTTACACCGTAAAACAAATTATCAATAAAAATAGTTGCGTTGCCCTTGGTGATGCATCGATATCGGAAACGGTAACTATTAACGATACTACCATTACGACATTTACTGGATTACCTGATAACTTATGCGACAATGGTAAACCCATAACCCTTGCATTCTCCCCCACTCCAGCAACGGGCGAAACTGCCATTATTGGTTCTCCTTCTGGTGGGGTATTGAGTTCGCAATTCTTCCCTTCTCAATCCGGCGGTGCAGGTATAAAAACACTAACAATAAACTATACCAATGCTGCTGGTTGTAAAAGTGTTACAAATACAAATATTACCGTAATTGCTTCGCCGGTGGCAAGCATTGCTGGTGCCCCTAGCTATGATGTTTGCTTCGGCTTAAACGATACGATTAATGCAAGTCATACTTCGACAACAGCTCCATACTCAAATGGTTGGTATTTATCAAACACTCTTCTTACTGCCGATAATGTTGAAGATCCTATTTTCAAGGGCGGCACTCCGGTGGGAACATATCCGCTCCAATATGTTGTTACCGATGGTAATGGATGTAAAGACAGTGCTGACATCAGTATTATTGTAAAAAATAAAACAAAACCAAAATGGCTAACCACGCTTCCTGAACTGTGTACCAATAACTCGAGCATCAATCTTAAAGATTATGTAACTCCTTATGATCTAATCAATGGTTCATTTACCATTGATGGCAATCCATTGGCTTCGACCATTATAGATCCAAAAGTTGTTAGTGCGACTACTCACAATATTGTCTATACCTATGCTATTGGTAGTTGCAGCGATTCTGAAGATACGGTATTAACGATTAAAACGGCCCCTTCAATCAGTCTTGGAAGCGATCAAACTGAATTCTGCGATAATGCATCAACTCCTACCTATACTTTCACGAGTCTTTCACCTTCAACTGGTGGTTCGCTCTCGGGTACTGGTGTCAGTGCAGGAACTTTAACCTTCGATCCGAAGCTCGCTACAACAAAAGATAGTCCTTTCAACTTAACATACTCGGTTACGCAAAATGGTTGTAGCGATTCCAAACTGGTACCTGTTACCGTTTGGTCGGCTCCTGTTGTTACATTTGCACTTCCTACGATTGCTTGTGCCAAAGATCTGGGCATCAACCTTGCTGCTATTTCTACGCCAGCTCTTGGTACTTACAGCGTTGCCGAAGGGGTTTCGGGAAGTTCTTTCTATCCTAAAACGGTTACGACTTTTGGTTCGCCAATTGCTATTTCGTACTCGGTATCATCGCATGGTTGTACAACAACAGTTGATAAACAAATTACCGTTAACAAAACTGCCGTTCCTACCGTTACCGATGCCAGCGCTATTGTGCCGGTTACCGTTGTTCCGCCAGTTACGGCTTCGGGTACTGCATTAAAACTTTATGGTGATATTCCTAGCTATCCGCTTATTGATGGCAATTGGATTGGTTCGTATGCCAATGCTGCGAACACTACTGCAAATGTTTATAACTATTGGGTTACACAAACTGTAAATGGTTGCGTTAGCGACTCGGTACCAGTAAAACTAACCATTACAAACTGTACTGCTCTAACACCTACTGGAGTTTCAGCTAGTCAATGTTTTGGCGATGCTCCGGGTGCTCTTACGGCTACTGGTCTCTCGCAAGCAGGAATGGTATATCGCTGGTTCTTAAACAATGTATATACTGGTACTGAAGCTGCTTCTTTGCCTATGGCTACAGGACTTGCCGTTGCAAAATACACCTATAATGTTAAGATATACGACCCTGTTAATACTTGTTACGGTGCTGCTTCGCAGCCTGTTATATACGAAGTGAAAGCACTTCCTGCTATTAGCTTCTCGCCCGATACTGTTATGTGCGAAAATAATGCAATACAGAATTTATCGGCGAAAACAGTACCCAATACTGCTACATTCTGGCTTGCTGGTTCTCAAATTCCAAATTTCAACCCTGCTGGTAAAATAGGTCTGAACACTATTGAGGTGCGATATACCGATCCTACTACGACTTGTAAAAACAATATGTTCACAACTATTCGTGTAAAAGCGCTTCCTAGTCTTACATTTACACCTCCAACAACGGCTTGTTCTAATGGAGCGGTTATAAACTTTGCAGCAACGCCTCTTGGTGGTACATACTTCGGTGGACCGCTTGCCAGCGATGGTAAATCGGTGAATCCTAAAAACCTTGCTCTTACTGCTGCTACGACATACAACTACCGTTATACTGATGTTATTTCTGGCTGTAGCGATACCATTTCGGCTGCGATTACGGCTTACGATTCTACCAAAGTAAAAATTCAACTTACTCCTGCAAACACAAATCTTTGTGTTAATGGTTCTGCTATTGCACTTACTGCTGATGTTACTGGTGGAAACTTTAGCGTGAATGGTACTGCCAATGCTGGTTCGTTTAATCCTACATCGGCGGGTACATTTACCGTTATATATAAATACACGAATGCTAACGGTTGTCTATCAAGCGATAAAGCAACTATTACCGTTCATGCGCTACCAACTATTTCAAATACTATTCCACTGGCTAGTCTTGCTGCTTGTAGCAATGGTGGGTCTATTTCGCTTACCGGAGCTCCTTCGGGTTTAGTATTTAGTGGTACTGCTGTTAGTTCTTCATTAGCTGGGTATACCTTTAATCCAACGACCGCTGGTGCTGGGACATTCCCGATAACCTATTCATTTACCGATAGCTATAGCTGTACTAATTCGGCCTCGGTTTCTATTGCCGTGCAAGATATTCAGCCTCCTGTGGTTAGCGATCAAAGTTTCTACTCGTTCAACTATCCTAAAATTATTACTGCAACGGGTGCTAATTTAAAATGGTATGGTAAGACAGGTAAAACAGACTTCTTACTTGCAGCTAATCAACTGACAAATACAGATTTAAAAACCAAAAACTATGCTGATAGTTTGAATATTGCTTCGCCTACTCCTTATGTGTTCAATGTATCTCAAACGATTGGTGCTTGTGAAAGCAATCTTGCGAAAATCAATGTGACCATCAATTCTTGTACTGCGCAAACTCCTGCTATCAGCAGTCTGACTCCTAGTTCTTGTTTTGGTGATCCATTTACGACGATTACCGTAACCAGTCACATAAGAGGAGATGTAACACATTGGTACGATGCCAACCACCAGTTGATTACGACAGGCGATAGCTTTACTCCAACTGCGGCTAACTTAGCTAGTTCCAATGGTACAAGCATTTTATATGTGGCCGATTTGCTCCTTGGTGAAGGTTGTAAAAGTAATTTCTCGCAAATTGCATACACCGTTAAATTCGTTGATAAGCCTACAGTTATAAATCCCAGTCCAATCTGCGAAACTGACATTGCGGGTAAAAAACTTTCGGCTACTGGAAATGGGGGAACATTCCTTTGGACCTATGCCTCTCAAACATTTACTGGCTCTGATTTGATTCTTACTTCGGCTGGCATTACTGCCGGACAAGCCTCTGCTTTTGCGGTTTCTGTGGTACAACAAAAAAATGGTTGTAACAGTGCACCGGTGTCAGCACCGGTTACCGTGAGCATAAAACCATCGAAACCTACCGTGCCTGCTTATTTCGAAAAATGCTATGTTACCGATCAATTCTCCGATATTATTGCTACGGCTGCTGGTACCGTGAAATGGTATAGCGATGCCTCACTTTCAACGTCATCGATTGTGGCTACAAATGCTAATCTTCTAGCAAGCAGTCTCGAAAAATCAGTTGGTACTCATTATTACTATGCCATAAATTATGAAAATGCATGTTACAGCGATACAGCAACAGCATCATACTTGGTGAAACCATTACCTTCAGTGCCAGTAGGAAAAGATGTGTATAAATGTTCTACCGATATGGCGATTCCTTCGCTTTCGGTTTCGGTACAATCGGGTGCTAGCGCAATTTGGTATAACGATCAAAATCTTATTCCTGCTAATATGGTATTTAATGGCGTTAACTATCTTCCAACGCAAGCCGATGCATACTTCTATGTTATCGCTAATCTTAATGGATGTGCTAGTACGGTGCCAAAGAAAATCCGTGTGATAACATACACTGCTCCAATGCCAACAGTGACAGCAACACAAACTGCTCTTTGTCCACCACAAGACAAAACAACGCTGAAAGCAACTGGACTTAATGTTAAATGGTATGACCAAACAAAAACATCTATCAATACGACAATACCGTCCCAATTAGTTTACTATTGGTCGTCCGAAGGGCAACATACCTTCTTCGCTACCGCTCAAAGCATGACTCCCGATGGATTAACATCTTGCTACAGCGATTATGCGCAAGCACCTGTTATTACAGACAAACCGGTGCCTGCAGCTATTGTGATTGTCGACACTCTTGAAATCTGTATGAACGAAGCTATTAAAACATTCCAAACAAACTATAGCGGTACGGGAACCATTACTTGGCAAAATGATAAAGGTGTCAATATTGCCACAGGTCCAATATATACCCCCAAGAAAACAGATTTAATTTCAGGTACAATAAACACTTTTACCGCAACAATCAACGAAAATGGTTGCTTTGGTGATGCGACAAAAGCGTTGATGAACGTCCATGCGGTGGTGCCAAAACCTGGTATTACACAATCGCCAAAAACATATTGTATTGGCAGCTCAGCTCCGCTCCAAATTACAACTAATGTATTAATGCCATTCTGGTTAGATGCAAACAATAAATCCACAACAATAGACAGCATCATTGCAAAAGCTCAAAAAGTTGGTAGCTTCATCATTAAAGCATATCAATTTGAGGGTAATTGCCCTAGTGATGATTCTACATTTACGATCAATGCATTCAAAACACCAACTCCGATTATCGAAGGAAAAGACAGTCTCTGCGAAAAAACAGTAGGAGTAACTTACAACATCAGCTCTGCAAATCAAAATGCCACAAGCTCCTATAGCTGGGCTGTGACAGGCAATGTGACCAGCTACTCGGTAGACAATTCGAAACAATATCGACGTGCTATAGACTGGATGGTACCTGGCAAAGAAACAGTATCGGTAACCGAAATAACAAAAGATGGCTGTACAGCTACCGATACCATTGTTGTGAAAGTTGCTGCATATCCAAAAGCATTATTCACCGAAGACAACCCTGGACAAGAAGGTGCGGTACTATTCTTTAATCGTAGCTCACAAGAACCTATTACAAACGGTAAATACTCTGAAGAGGTAAACTACAAATCGTTCTGGAATTTCGGACATACTTTCGATAAGTTGACCCTAATACCTGACTCAATGGGAACAATCGATAATCCAATTTCACAAACCTATGAATATGGATACTACAACGTTGCTCTCCAAATTAATAATGACTTTGGTTGTACCGCGAACTATGAAAAACAAATATTTATTGATATCAATACTGGATTATATGTTCCTAATAGCTTCGTTCCCGAAGCAAAGGGCGAAGGTATCAGAATATTTAAACCTGTTGGATTTAATCTTGAAACATATAAATTATTCATCTATGATACTTGGGGAAACCTCGTCTGGTTCAGCGATAAACTTATCGATGGTAGTCCAACCGAAGGTTGGGACGGAACGTCAAACGGTACGGTCATGAAAATGGATACGTACATCTGGAGAATTGACGCTACTTTCAAAAATGACAAACAATGGAAAGGTCAAAAACGTGGTAATGCATTCTCTAAGTTCGGAAGTGTACTACTCATGAGATAAAAGGGAAAAGTATTTTAAAGTTGAAAGCTCAAAAAACGAATTCGTTTTTTGAGCTTTCAACTTTATTGTCGGGGTGATCCGACTCGAACGGACGACCTCTAGTACCCCATACTAGAACGCTAGCCAACTGCGCCACACCCCGATTTTGGTCTGCAAATATAAAACGATGAAAGGAAACCATCAAACGAATTGAAGTAATTATTTTCTAATAAAATACGAATTAGTTACCCTACTATATTTACGGGCAAACACAAGAGCCAAACAACTGATATAAAAAAGCATTAAAAACAACTCTTTTTTTAAAATCAAAAAAAATTTCATTGTTTATTAGTATTTTTGACATACTATTTCAAAAATTTACTAATTCTTAAATACGAAAGATACAATGAGTACAAAAATGGTTTACTTCTTTGCTGCCGGAAAATCTGACGGAGATGCAAGTTTAAGATCACTTTTAGGTGGAAAAGGTGCCAACCTTGCAGAAATGGCAACAATTGGGATTCCAGTTCCTCCAGGATTTACAATCACTACAGAAGTTTGTGATATGTACTACAAAGGTGGCAAACAATTCCCTGCTGGCTTAAAAGAAGAAGTTGCTGCAAACTTAGCAAAACTAGAAGCTGAAACGGGTAAAAAATTAGGTGATCCAACGAATCCACTACTTGTTTCTGTTCGTTCTGGTGCTGCTGACTCAATGCCTGGTATGATGGATACAATCCTTAACTTAGGAATCAATGATGAAGTAGTTGAAGGTTTAATTAAAAAATCAAACAACCCTCGTTTTGCTTGGGATTCATACCGTCGTTTCATCCAAATGTTTGCTGATGTTGCAATGGATGTTGAAAAAGAAAATTTCGAACACGCTCTTGAAGCAATGAAACATAAAAAAGGTGTTGTTCTTGATACCGAATTATCATCAGACGATTTAAAAGCTCTTGTACAAGAATACAAAGCTATTTACAAAAAGATTAAAGGCGAAGACTTCCCTACTGACGCTCAACAACAAATGTGGTTATCTTCAGAAGCTGTTTTCCGTTCTTGGAATAATGATCGTGCTATTTACTATCGCAAATCTAACGACATCAAAGGTCTGTTAGGTACTGCAGTAAATATTCAATCAATGGTATTTGGTAACATGGGTGAAACTTCAGGTACTGGAGTTTGTTTCAGCCGTAACCCTTCGAATGGTGACAATTATTTCTATGGTGAATATTTAATGAATGCTCAAGGAGAAGACGTTGTTGCAGGTATCCGTACCCCACAAAAGATGTCGGTTCTTGAATCAAGAATGTGGTCTGATGCAAACACGATTAACGAAGCTGATCGTGCTGCAAAATATCCTTCACTTGAAGAAAAAATGCCTGAAGCTTACAAAAAACTTGTAGGTGTTCGCGATTTACTAGAAAAACATTACAAAGACATGCAAGATATGGAGTTCACTATCGAAAGTGGGAATCTGTATATACTTCAAACTCGTAATGGAAAACGAACAGGTTCTGCAGCTGTAAAAATGGCTGTTGATATGCAAAAAGAAGGATTAATTGACGAAAAAACTGCAGTATTACGTGTAAAACCAGAACAATTAGATCAATTACTTCACCCACGATTCAAAGTAGCTTCAAAAAGAACTATTATAGCAAAAGGTTTAAACGCATCTCCGGGAGCTGCTGTTGGACAAGCTGTTTATTCGGCTAAAGTTGCAGTTGAATGGGCTGAGAAAGGTAAAAACGTATTGTTAATCCGTATCGAAACATCTCCTGAAGATATTAAAGGTATGGCTGTAGCCAAAGGTATTTTAACTGCTCGCGGTGGTGCTACAAGTCACGCTGCTGTTGTTGCTCGTCAAATGGGAAAACCATGTATTGCTGGTTGCGGAGCTTTAAATATCGATTACAAAACAAACCAAATGGAAGTTGCTGGTAACATCATAAAAGAAGGTGACTGGGTTTCTTTCGATGGTTCAACAGGTGAAGTTTATCTTGGTAAAGTTGATACTGAAGAAGCAGTGCTTTCAGGTGCTTTTGGTGAATTAATGGCAATGGCTGATAAATTCATGGATGGAAAAATTCACGTCCGTGCTAATGCAGATTCTCCTAAAGATGCTAAAACAGCTCGCGAATATGGTGCAAAAGGTATTGGACTTTGCCGTACAGAGCACATGTTCTTCGAAGGTGTTCGTATAAATTCAGTTCGCAAAATGATTCTTTCTGACACATTAGAAGAAAGAGAAAAAGCACTTGCTGAACTTGAACCAATGCAAAAAGCAGATTTCAAAGGATTATTTGAAACAATGCATGGTTACCCAGTGGTTATCAGATTATTAGATCCACCACTTCATGAATTCCTTCCTCATACTGAAGCTGAACAAAAAGAATTGGCTTCGTTAATGGGTCTTTCTTTTGAAACCGTAAAACATCGTGTAGATGAATTACATGAATTCAACCCAATGTTAGGTTTCCGTGGTGCTCGTTTAGGTATCGTTTATCCAGAAATTTCAAAAATGCAAATTCGTGCAATTACCGATGCTGCAATTGAATTAACAAAAGCTGGTGTACATATCATCCCAGAAATCATGTTCCCGTTAATCATGGTTAAAGAAGAGTTAGATATCATGGTTGGATATGCAAAAGAAATCATTGCTGAGAAAACTGCGAAAGCTGGTGTAAATCCACATATTTTATTAGGAACAATGATTGAAGTACCTCGCGCAGCTTTAACTGCTGACGAAATTGCTGAAACAGCTGAATTTTTCTCATTCGGAACTAACGACTTAACTCAAATGACTTGCGGTTTATCGCGCGATGACTCTGGTTCATTCTTAGGAACGTATGTTGATAAAGGTATTTTCGAATACGAACCATTCCAAGTATTAGATCAAAAAGGTGTTGGTCGTTTAATGAAAACAGCTATCGAATTAGGAAGAAAAACGAAACCAAACTTAGAAATCGGTATCTGTGGTGAGCATGGTGGTGAACCAAAAACAGTAATGTTCTGCTATGAAATAGGAATGAACTACGTAAGTTGTTCTCCATTCCGTGTACCAGTTGCTCGGTTAGCTGCTGCTCATGGAGTAATTAAAGGAATGAAATAATATTCCTAATATTGTAAAAAGTCCCGATTCCTTATTTGGAGTCGGGACTTTTTTTTGATTCGACAAAAAAAAGAGGCACATATTTTATTAAAATAGATGCCTCCAAATTATTTATAAAAAGACAATATTAAAAATCAACAGCTCCTTCAAAGATATTGATTGCTTTAATTATTTCGCCATTATATTTTAAATATTCGTGTGCTGGAATTGATTGGCCAATTGTGGTATCTTCGAGCAAACGAGAGTTATCAAAAATTTGACCTAAATCCATAAAATCAATATATGGTTCAAGAGCAAAAAATAAAATTCTCAATTTTGAATTATCTCCAAAGTTATTAATCCAATAATCTAAATAATCGCTGTATTTGAATAAGTGATTATCTTCATTAATTAAAGACGTATTTTTCGACCATTTTTTCATATCACCCAACATTGTTCTTGGAACAAAGGTAAATGCTGGTTTATCGGGGAAAAAGTCAGCAACGGCACTCGTCACTTTTCCAGGAGTTGTACCCGAAGCTTTGCCCGATGAGATATGATAAACGCTATATTTTCTTTTCTTATTAAACACTAATTCAATGATTGATTTAGCAGCATAATCTATTGATATTACATCTACATTCGAGGCTGGATTTCCTGGACAAAGACGTAATTCGTTTAATGTTGCTAAGGCCCAAAGTATAACATACGAACGTGGTGTCCATTTACGGCTATCGCCCATAATAATTGAAGGACGAACAACAAGTATTTTTTCTGCTGGCAAATAATCTTTCAACATCGATTCGCCCATCATCTTAGTATAAGAATATTTCACCAGATGTTTCGATTCGAAATTGGGTGACATATCTTCAGTAACATGACTATTTTTAACATTCGTTCCACAAATTGTTGCTGTTCCGACGTAGGTGAAAAGTTCAAGTTTTTTAAGTGACTTTGCCCATTCCAGAATCTGCTTTGTTCCACCAATATTCACTTTAACGACTTGATCATCGTAAATTTTAGAAAATGACGTATTTGCAGCAGAGTGAAGAATTGTATCAACATCTTTGAGCAATGGATTATTCATTAGTTTTTCGCCAAGATGGTCATCCGTCATGTCACCAATTATTGGAATAATTTTAGATGTATCGAAATTATCACCATGTAAATCAAAGACCTTTTTAAGTCTTACCATCGCCTTGTCTTCGCTTTGAGCTCTGACCAAACAGAAAATCTTTTCAATTTCTGGTTTTTGGGCAATATCAACAAGGATTTCACCTCCCAAAAAACCGGTAACTCCGGTTATAAATAACTGCATATATATAAATTTTTAATCAAAAAACTCTAATCCAATAACTCCAAGAAGAATAAAAAACATCGAAACCACTTTAATCACGCTAACTGGTTCATGAAGCCAAAAGATTCCAACCAAAGTCATAATAAAAATACCTGCACTTGCCCAAATTGCATACGCAATATATAAATCCATTTTTCTTGTTACCAAGACTAAACTTCCTAAGGCTAAACTATAAAAAAATAAGACATAAAGTATAGGTACGAGCTTGGTAAAACCCTCCGATTTTTTCATAAAAGCCAAAGCTATTATTTCAAATAATATCCCACATGACAGATAAACCCATTTCATATTCAAAAAATTACAATTAAATCAAACCGATATTGAATAAATAATATTCACTTTTCCTCAACTTTACAAACACAAAAAACTAGTTTTCAGCCCTATATCCTTTTGAGATTTCTGTAACTAAAGTATGATAGTTGTTTGACTTGACCTAGGTTTCTGTCTTAAATTTTACTTAAAATATTAATGACCGAAGAATGAAAATACTTTTGCAGAAAAGTATGAGATAAAAATATTTTTATAATTCATAGGAATAAAAAACTTCGGCAGAGAAAAAATGAAGTTTCAATTACCAAATTAAACTACCTTTGCATTAATATTTATTTAGTATAAAACTGTGAGTTTCGAATTATTAAACCTCAATAAACCATTGTTGAATGCATTATCCGATTTGGAATATGTGTATCCAACTCCCATTCAAAAAGAATCTTTTCCTATTATCATGTCGGGTCGCGATGTGGTTGGATTAGCACAAACAGGTACGGGCAAAACGTTTGCATATTTATTACCTATTTTGCGCCAATTAACCTATTCGGAACAACGTGATCCAAGAGTTTTAATATTAGTTCCAACGCGTGAACTTGTTATGCAAGTAATTGCTGAGATAAAAAAGCTCACAACCTATATGACTGTTAGAGTTACTGGCGTTTATGGCGGAACGAACATCAATACACAAAAAAAAGCAGTGCATGATGGTTTAGATATTTTAGTGGCTACACCAGGCCGAATGATAGACCTTGCGATGAACGGTATTTTGAAAACAAAATATATTCAAAAACTGGTGATTGATGAAGTTGATGAAATGCTAAATCTTGGATTTCGCACACAAATCATCAACTTAATGGAGACACTGATTCCAAAGCGTCAAAATCTTATGTTTTCAGCAACATTGACCGATGATGTTGATAGACTCATTCATAATCATTTTATTAATCCCTATAAAATTGAAATTGCGCCTCACGGAACTCCCGTTGAACGCATAGTTCAATTAGCATATTATTTACCAAATATTGCCACAAAAATTAATCTTTTAGAACTGTTGCTTCTTGAAGATCCTGACATGAGCAAAGTTTTAGTTTTTGCCAATAATAAAAAACTTGCCGATAGAATTCACGAACATTTGGTAAAAAAATTCCCTGGACGAGTTGGTGTAACGCATTCAAACAAATCGCATAGTGTGCGGTTAAATGCTTTACGCAAATTTAAAGAAGATGAATATCGCATTTTAATTGCTACCGACATCATTGCCCGTGGGTTAGATATTACTGATGTTACCCATGTTGTAAACTTCGATATTTCACCTGTTCCAGGCGATTATATTCACCGTATTGGACGTACCGGTCGTGCAAACAAAGATGGTGTTGCCATTTCCTTTGTTGCCGATTACGAACACGAATTTAAAGAAGAAATTGAACTGTTGATGAAATTAAAAATCACGAAAGTTTCTTTGCCCGAAAATCTGGTGATTTCAAGTTTATATACCGAAGATGAAAGACCAACAAATCGCTTTGACAAACATTATCTTAAAGCACCGTCAATAAAAGATTCGCAAGGGGCTTTCCACGAAAAAATAGATAAAAACAAAAAGATTAACTTAGGTGGACCAAGTAAGCGAAATCCAAAACATGGTAAACCGAAAATGAGAAATACGCCACCAGATAAAAGAAAATAGGATAATAACCAAATGCTTCGACAAGCTCAGCATGACATAGGTATTACGATTGTCACCCTGAGCCTGTCGAAGGGTCTGCAAGAAAAACAAATGGAACCACAAAAAAACAACCCCCTTCATGGATTAACACTCGAATTTGTACTCAAACATTTGATTGCATATTATGGATGGGAACAACTGGCTCTTCGGATAAATATCAACTGTTTCAAAAGCAATCCTAGCTTAAAATCGAGCCTTACTTTTTTAAGAAAAACACCTTGGGCAAGAACAAAGGTCGAAAACCTTTACCTTGAAACAATTGGTTTTGAATATGAATTTAAGGAAGACGCAAAGTCGTAAGTTCCTCGCGATAATCGTACTGTAAATCTTCGTGTAGCAAGCCTAAAATCTTGTGACATTTCTCGACTTGTCGTTGATACATATTCATCAAAACTAAACTCGAAACAATGGGTAATCGCGACTTTTTCATCTTTCTGCAAAAGTGAATAAGCAACTCCATTTCAACCCTTTTTGAACTTGAAAACTTACAATACTTTGTAATATTTCGAAGTATTTTCCTTAAGGTCTTTTTCGCAAAAAACACGGTATCGGTATTCATCTCAGCAAAAAAGACATCCATTTCAGCCTTAACTTCTTTAATAAAAAGGAGTTCATCGTCCGAATCGAAAAGCACAAAACTCAGAAATTCTTTGTTTTCTTTTTTATATTTTATTAATTGAACACAAAGCTCCAACAACCGATCGGGATGAACGGTTTGCAATTCTTTCTTAATTTCGCTTACTGATGCAGCTTTCATTCTATTTACTATTTATGACTTCGACTCCGCTCAGTCACCGATTCGCTCGTTCACTGAGCGGAGTCGAAGTGAACAAAACAATTATCTTAAAGGTCGACCTTTCTTTAATGGATCGAGCAAATATTCCAATCCATTCATTTTAATTTCGAACAAAGTTTGTAAAAGTTCGCCAAGCTTTCCATCAGGAAATCCCTTTTGCTGAAACCATTCCAAATACGACACTGGTAAATTGCACAAGATGTAGCCTTTGTATTTACCAAAAGGCATTCGCATGGTGACAATTTGTATGAGCATTTCGGGATTCATTTGCAAATTTTTAAAGCAATAATAACAGTTAAAATTTCTATTTATAGTGTAAAACAAACACTATTCAAAAAGTAACTATAAATAATTGAATAGAAATGGAAACAAATATAAAGGGTTATTAATAATAAAAATGTCGTTAAACATGAAATAAAGTAAATAAATGCATATTTTTATGTGCAACTTTTTGGTCATTTTTGTAGTCTTCTTGTCTCACAAGAAGATTTCTTGTAAAATACTCATCTAATTGATAATTAAAATATTTACTATATTAAACATACATTTATGTTTCACTCATTACAAAAACCGCTTTTTTTTATCTCATTATTTCTGTGTATTGCGATAGAAAGTTTTGGACAAGTTGCAGGAGGAATTACTGCAAATATTAACTCTGGAAATCCAGCCTTTCCTTTTCCTCAATTCCTTGATTACGGATCAAATAGAAAAACACTTGCCAGCGTAAATTCACCAGGAGTTCCTCATATCGAAATGGAACAACGATGTAGAGATGCATGGCAAATGATTTGTAATAACATGAAACCATATGCAGGTGCAATTGTAGGTGGTGTTCAATATATATATCCAAATACAGGTGCACCTATAATGCATTGTACTTGTGTTGAAGGTGATGGTTATTACCTGTTAGGTGCTGCAGTTATGGCTGACAAAACTGTTTTTGATGGTTACTATATGTGGACACATGATAGATCATTTCAAGGAACTCAACGATTTATCGATGGTATTGTTACGACTCCAAGTTATGGATATGCAAAGGGAATATCTGGTGCTGGTATGTTTGGATCTGGAACAGGTGTAAATGGTAGTGTATCAAATAACTCGGCGACAGATGGTGATGAAGATCTTGCACTTGCATTATTAATAGCCTATAAACAATGGGGAGAGCATTCTGGTATATTTATCCCTGCAATGGGAAATAAAGAATTAAATTATAAGGAAGAAGCCATGAAATATATTAGGGCTATGGTTGATACTGCAATTTACCCAGGTGCACTTCCAATGATAAAATATACATCAGGAGATATTGGACTCGATGGTTATTTAAAAAATGGAGATTCTTGGAGCGAATTAACTGATTGGGCTTCGGGTGGTTATAAAGGTATTGCTCGTCAAAATGGTGGTAACACTATGGTATATTTCGATTATTCTTGTCCTGCATGGTTAAGAGAATTTAGAACTCTTTTAGAAACAGAAAGCGACAGTCCATTCTTTATTAGTCAATTAAAACGTGGAGAAGCTTCTAGTGATTGGCTCATGGGACTTCTTTATTCTAAAAACACTAGTAATGTGCCTATTTGTGGAGAGGTAAAATCGACTGCTTCAGCTTCTGACTTTGCTTTTGCAGGAAATGGTCCTTATTCTGAAGATATGAGAGCTGGATGGAGAACCGTTTTAAATTATGTTTGGCACGACAACCCTTCTTTTACATGGGATCCTGTTGCACATGAGGTTATTGAAAGTAGTCCAAATGCTTATGAATACAATATGGGTGTTCGTTTTTCAAAATTCTTAAAAAACAATCAATCGAGCCCATGGAACAATACTTGTAAAAACAATGGTGATTTAAAAACGTTAACATTTGAAGGACCGTATACTCTTTTTAGTGGAATGAGCATGAATGGTACTGTTACCGGTGGTTTCCCTCTTAACTGGATACATGGCTCAGGTTCTCCAAGTGCTATAGCAGGTCAAAATTTTGAATTAATGGGAGAAATGTTCCGTCATTGTGTAATAGCATGGGATGGTACTGGATACCTTAATTCTCAACCAATATATTTCCATGAATGGTACAAAATGCTTGGTCTTCTTGTCCTTTCTGGGAACTTTCATGCTCCAAGTAATATGATTGCTAAACCTAACCTTAAAGTATATCATAAAATTGACAAGACCTATGCATTTACTGGCGATCAAGTTACATATACGGTAACATATAGAAATTATGGATCTATTGATGCTGCTGGAACAGTTGTTAAATTTGGGATTCCAAGTGGATTTCAATTTGTAAGTACAACAAAAGGTGCAATATCGGGAGATTCAATTGTATGGAATGTCGGAACAGCCAAAGGATTCAAAACAGGTGGACTTGCTGCTACAATTGATAGTATGAAAATTACATTAAAAATAGGACCGACAGCCAGTGGTAGATATTGTACAACTGCAAGAGTATATTGCACTAATGGTTTAGGATGGACTTCTAATGAATATCCAAACAATATTACTGCAGTTATGGAACGCAATTGTATTGATGTTGTTAAACGTGCACTAGTAATTTCAAAAACATCAGATAGAACAAATTATAATCCTGGTCAAGACATAAAATACAAAATTGTTTTTAAAAATACATCGGATGTAGGATGGATAAATGGAGGCCGCCCAGGTGTAAGAGTTTCGTTTGCTCATGATGTAATGGCAACTCCTACTGCTACTGCTACAAGTGACATAAAGGTTAGATTATTTCATGATGCTGCAGAAGCATATATTGATTATGGAAATTACAGAATTTCATATTATATCAATGATCCGAGCATTAAAGCTTTAAAATCGGGAACCTATCCAAATGGATGGGATTTGACACAACTTTCAATCCCGTTTGAAGGTGGTTTAGCTGCTAATGTAAAAATAACTCAAGAAAATATTGTACCTGGATCAGATGCCAATGGAAGTTGGAATCAACGTATTGTACTTCAATTTGCCCCTCAATTAGCAACAATCACACAACATCTTCAGCAATATAGTGGGTCTCCAGGTATGGTTCACGAAGGAGGAATGGCAGCTTTTAGAGCTGGATGGTTTATTAATACCGGAAATTGGACAAATGTAGATTGGACTGACGATTGGAGTTGGGATGCAACAAAATATGATAATGGCGATAATTTATTTTATCCTATTGGCGACGATTATACAGATCCAAATAATTTAGGAACAACTATAAATAGCTGGCATAAAAGTGCTTGCCAAACAACAACTAATATTATGAAAAAAGTATTAGTCGAGGAATGGGATGGTTTTACTTGGCGACGAATTGCAGGTAATGGACCTTCACCAGGTCGTGATGTCGAAGATGTAGTTGTTACCGATACCTTACCCGTTGGAGTTACTTTTAAAAACTTTATTCGTCAAAGTCCTTTGGGGATTAGTGCAACAACATCATTAGTTAGTGGACGCACAGTCATAAAATGGACGATACCAAAAATGCAGGTAAACATGAAAGATTCTCTATTGTATACCGCAACAGTAGATGGAGCATGTCCTTTAGCCGACAAAAAACTTATTAATAAGGCTTGGATTCAAGGTAAAACAGAATCGGCAATATTTACACCAGACACGATTAATGTAACTTGTACTCCAATAACCGTTTGTCCCGATCCAACAACTTTGACTAAAACGTCAGACAAAGCAACGTATACTGTTGGTCAAACAGTTAAATATTCTATGAATTTCACTCAAACCATAGGAAGTATAGCAAATCCCAATTTAAATTTATCAACAGATTGGACTCCTCAAGTTGGTGCTATTTCTAATGTAACCTTTGGAAGTGGTAAACTTTCTGTAGGACAAGTTTTATCGGGAGATTTTGTTTTAACACACGATTATTCATATGGAACAAATACCATTGGAGATGGCATACAAGGAACGATTCAAATAACGAATTATGCAAAAGCAGCAATTGTATTACGATATACCGGTGGGGCAGCATTATCCAATGGCGTTTATGTTGTAATAAAACCTGCATCACCAACTGCAATTCAAATTTATAATGGCACTACTCTATTAGGTTCATTTACAATTCCTGATGTAGCTCCTGCTTCCCTTGATTTTCAAATAAAATTAACGGGAGCAAAATTAGATATGTGGATTGCTCCAACACCAGCAGCTTTTTCTGGTGCTCCAGCAATTACCCTTACAGGAATTCCAATTCAAGCAGGATGGTTTGGCATTGCTCGTGGCAACACTTTCGGAGACCCAAGTGGAACAGGAATTCTAAGCTCTTGGAGTACCCACCTCGATGCTGCATTTAATGTTATCATAACCGACCCTGTTCCTACAGGAATTATTACTCCAACTTCAATAACATCATCACTAGCTACAGGAGGTTCAAATGTTTCAAATGTTATAACCTATAATTTAGTAACAGGTAAAACACCAATGCTTTATAATGCAACTGCAACGTTAGCTTGGAATGGAATATATAATGCCTGTCAAAAAATAACGAATGTTGCATATGCTAATGCGATGGGTTTAACAAACAATCAGTATGGTATTTGTTATGAAATTAATTGTGGTGCAGCCCCCCTTTGCACTGCCCCCACCTCCGTCACCCTAACAGCAAATCCCACGGGCGCAGTCTGTTCAGGTAGTACGGTAACCTTAACAGGGGCAGCCTTACCAACAGGAACATCATGGATGTATGCCTTCAAAAAAGCAACAACCACCGTTGGAACAGGAACAGCTTATAATGCAAATACAACAGGTAACTACACTGTTATTGCGTACGATACCAAAGATTCAGCAAATTGCGTTAAAGTATCGCCGGTGGTAACAGTAACGATTAATCCGTTGCCAACCATTGTTGCAACTGCTAGTCCAACAAAAATTTGCGTTGGAGTATTATCAACTATTTCGGCAAGCGGTGGAACATCGTATATATGGGATAATAGCCTTGGCACTGTTACAACGAAAGCCGTTTCGCCATCTGTAACCACAACCTATAACGTTACAGGTACTGATGTCAATGGCTGTAAAAATACAGCTTCGGTTATTCTAACAGTAAATTCTCTTCCAACAATTACAGCAACAGCAACCCCAACCATTGTGTGTCCGGGAGGAACTGCTTCGCTTGTTGGTGGTGGTGGTGGTACTTTATATTCGTGGAGTAATACTCTTGGTACGGGAACGCCGAAAACTGTTACTCCTGCATCGTCAACAACCTATATTGTTACGGGAACAGATGCTAATACTTGCTCGAACACAGCAAACGTGGTTGTTGGAGTATCAGCTCTACCAACGGTAACACTCACCGCACTTCCTACTAGCATTTGCAAAGGAACACCATCAACATTAACAGCTGCTGGTGCTACAACATATACGTGGAGCAATCCTCTACCTGCTGGAACATCTAATATTGTAAGTCCAACATTAACAACGACCTACTTCGTTACTGGCACATTAGCTGGTTGTACAGCTACGGCAACGGCAACAGTTTCACTCTTTGCATCACCAACAATTTCGATAACGGCAACACCAACACTCGTTTGTGCTGGAACAACAACATCACTCAAAGGAAATGGTGGAACAAGCTATACCTGGAATTATAGTCTTGGAAGTGGAACAACCGTTTCGGCAACGCCATCGGCTAATACAACATATATCGTTACTGGTAGCGATGCAAATGGTTGCACCGGAACAACATCAACAGCTATTAGCTATACGAATCCTGCTCTTCCAACAGGTTTAGCAGATAAATCGATTACTATTGGTGCTGCAATACCTTCTCTTACAGTGAATGTTGCTGGCATAATAAAATGGTATGATGCTGCTGGTACAACATTATTAGCTACTGGAACATCATACACTCCCCCATCATCGATTGTGAATACAGCTGTTGTTGGTAGTTATCCATTCCAAATTACAAATACGGTTAATGGTTGCGAAAGTCCTCAGGTTACCGAAACAATATTTGTAACAGGATGTACCGTTACAGCAGTAACACCGAGTATGACAACGCAAACCCTTTGTCAAAGTGCTCCATTTACAGCTATTACAGCTTCTGGCACAAATATTAAATGGTATAGTTCAAATCAAACAACGCTGCTCGGCACAGGAACATCATACACACCAACTGGAGCTGGCGATATCTATGTTTCCCAAACCAATGTTTGTGAAGGTCCTAAAACAAAAATTACGGTTACGGTAAATGCTTTACCAACGATTGCAACATCAGCAAGTCTGACAAATGTGTGTGCAGGAAATTCAACCACAATAACAGCCAGCGGCGGAAATACTTATATTTGGAATAATAGTTTAGGAACAACTTCGATTATAGTTACACCAACAGCAACATCCACCTACTCCGTTACAGGAACAGATCTGAATACTTGTAAAGGTACCGCAAGCATTTCGATAAGCTACACCAATCCTGCATTACCAACGGCTTCGGATGTTTCAATAACGGTTAATGCTATTGTTCCTGCAATGACTGCCACCGGAACACTTATTACTTGGTACAATGCTGCGGGAACAACCATTCTTGGTACTGGAGCATCATATACTCCAGTAGTATCAACGACCAATCCTGGTACATACCCGTATAAAATAACGAATACCGTTAATGGTTGCGAAAGTGCTCAGGTTCCCGTTGTCTTAAACGTTGCCAGTTGTAGTGTATCCGCTCCAACCATTTCTCCTACAACACAATCGACCTGTCAAGGAAAACCATTTGCTGCATTTACTGCTACAGGTACTGCTATTACATGGTACGATGCGACAGGAACAACAGTTGTTGGTACTGGTACATTATTTACCCCAACAACTCCAGGCGATTACTATGCTTCGCAAACCATTGGCTGCGAAGGGTCTAAAACAAAAGTAACAGCTATTCAAAATTCATTACCCAGTGTAACGGCTACTGCAACTCCATCGAATATTTGTGTAGGACAGTCATCAACAATTTCTGTTTCTGGTGGTACATCGTATCTTTGGAGTAATAACTCTACGTTAGCGATTCAATCGGTAAGTCCAACCGCTACAACAACATATACTGTAACAGTAGCAGATGCTAATACCTGTTCTAATACGTCGACAGTTATTGTTACCGTAACTGCATTACCAACAATTAGTATTAGTCCGGCAACGGCATCAATATGTTTAGGAAGTGTCCAGATATTAAACCCTTCGGGAGCTATAAGTTATAAATGGAGCACAGGTGCAGGATCAATAGGACTGGGAAGCATCACAATAACACCAACAGCAACACAAAGCTATACGGTAACAGGCACTACCGGCGGATGCTCAAGCACAGCGGTAGCAACAGTAACAATATATCCATTAACAACAACAACTATCACAGCCAATAAAAATCCTATTTGCATAGGTGAAACGGTGAGTATTACAGCTCTTGGAAGTGGTACATACAAATGGAGTACTGCTGCAACAACTTCGGTTATAACAGTTAGTCCAACAACTTCAACCTCATATTCTGTTACTGGAACTGATGCTAATGCTTGTATAACAACAGCCAGCACTTCGGTTACCGTTAATCCTTTACCAACGGTTATTGCTTCAGCTTCGAGTACATCGGTTTGTCTTGGCAATGCCACAACACTATCGGCTAGCGGTGCTAATTCATACAATTGGAGTGGTACTCTGGGAACTGGTAGTTCTGTTTCTATTACGCCTTCGGCTACAAATAGCTATTTCGTTACCGGTACAAACAGCTTTAATTGTTCTAGTACGGCTAGCATTATCGTTACAACACAAGCTATGCCTTCGGTAACCTTAACCGGTGGTGGTAGTTATTGTACAACTATGCCTGCGGTAAATGTTTTAGTCTCGGGTGGAAAAGCTAATTATAAAGTTACGTACACCACAAATGGTATTAGTCCATTTACCATGCCTGCGGTTACGACTACAAGTACTGCGCTTCCTATTACTGCCGATGGCGATTATGCCATTAGTTTAGTTGAAGATGCCAATGGTTGTAATGCAGCAGCATATCCTGCAAAGGTTTCGGTTGTCCAAAATGGTTTGGCTACCTATACCATTTCGGGTGGCGCTACCTATTGTCAAGGACAAGCGAGAGCTGCTATTGCGATTAATATAACAAGTCTCGATGGCCCTTGGGATTTAGTCTATAATGATGGAACAGCCGATCATACACAATTATCGATTGCTGCTAGTGCATTACCTTTTTTAATTAATAATCCTGCCAAAGGTATTTACACCGTAAAACAAATTATCAATAAAAATAGTTGCGTTGCCCTTGGTGATGCATCGATATCGGAAACGGTAACTATTAACGATACTACCATTACGACATTTACTGGATTACCTGATAACTTATGCGACAATGGTAAACCCATAACCCTTGCATTCTCCCCCACTCCAGCAACGGGCGAAACTGCCATTATTGGTTCTCCTTCTGGTGGGGTATTGAGTTCGCAATTCTTCCCTTCTCAATCCGGCGGTGCAGGTATAAAAACACTAACAATAAACTATACCAATGCTGCTGGTTGTAAAAGTGTTACAAATACAAATATTACCGTAATTGCTTCGCCGGTGGCAAGCATTGCTGGTGCCCCTAGCTATGATGTTTGCTTCGGCTTAAACGATACGATTAATGCAAGTCATACTTCGACAACAGCTCCATACTCAAATGGTTGGTATTTATCAAACACTCTTCTTACTGCCGATAATGTTGAAGATCCTATTTTCAAGGGCGGCACTCCGGTGGGAACATATCCGCTCCAATATGTTGTTACCGATGGTAATGGATGTAAAGACAGTGCTGACATCAGTATTATTGTAAAAAATAAAACAAAACCAAAATGGCTAACCACGCTTCCTGAACTGTGTACCAATAACTCGAGCATCAATCTTAAAGATTATGTAACTCCTTATGATCTAATCAATGGTTCATTTACCATTGATGGCAATCCATTGGCTTCGACCATTATAGATCCAAAAGTTGTTAGTGCGACTACTCACAATATTGTCTATACCTATGCTATTGGTAGTTGCAGCGATTCTGAAGATACGGTATTAACGATTAAAACGGCCCCTTCAATCAGTCTTGGAAGCGATCAAACTGAATTCTGCGATAATGCATCAACTCCTACCTATACTTTCACGAGTCTTTCACCTTCAACTGGTGGTTCGCTCTCGGGTACTGGTGTCAGTGCAGGAACTTTAACCTTCGATCCGAAGCTCGCTACAACAAAAGATAGTCCTTTCAACTTAACATACTCGGTTACGCAAAATGGTTGTAGCGATTCCAAACTGGTACCTGTTACCGTTTGGTCGGCTCCTGTTGTTACATTTGCACTTCCTACGATTGCTTGTGCCAAAGATCTGGGCATCAACCTTGCTGCTATTTCTACGCCAGCTCTTGGTACTTACAGCGTTGCCGAAGGGGTTTCGGGAAGTTCTTTCTATCCTAAAACGGTTACGACTTTTGGTTCGCCAATTGCTATTTCGTACTCGGTATCATCGCATGGTTGTACAACAACAGTTGATAAACAAATTACCGTTAACAAAACTGCCGTTCCTACCGTTACCGATGCCAGCGCTATTGTGCCGGTTACCGTTGTTCCGCCAGTTACGGCTTCGGGTACTGCATTAAAACTTTATGGTGATATTCCTAGCTATCCGCTTATTGATGGCAATTGGATTGGTTCGTATGCCAATGCTGCGAACACTACTGCAAATGTTTATAACTATTGGGTTACACAAACTGTAAATGGTTGCGTTAGCGACTCGGTACCAGTAAAACTAACCATTACAAACTGTACTGCTCTAACACCTACTGGAGTTTCAGCTAGTCAATGTTTTGGCGATGCTCCGGGTGCTCTTACGGCTACTGGTCTCTCGCAAGCAGGAATGGTATATCGCTGGTTCTTAAACAATGTATATACTGGTACTGAAGCTGCTTCTTTGCCTATGGCTACAGGACTTGCCGTTGCAAAATACACCTATAATGTTAAGATATACGACCCTGTTAATACTTGTTACGGTGCTGCTTCGCAGCCTGTTATATACGAAGTGAAAGCACTTCCTGCTATTAGCTTCTCGCCCGATACTGTTATGTGCGAAAATAATGCAATACAGAATTTATCGGCGAAAACAGTACCCAATACTGCTACATTCTGGCTTGCTGGTTCTCAAATTCCAAATTTCAACCCTGCTGGTAAAATAGGTCTGAACACTATTGAGGTGCGATATACCGATCCTACTACGACTTGTAAAAACAATATGTTCACAACTATTCGTGTAAAAGCGCTTCCTAGTCTTACATTTACACCTCCAACAACGGCTTGTTCTAATGGAGCGGTTATAAACTTTGCAGCAACGCCTCTTGGTGGTACATACTTCGGTGGACCGCTTGCCAGCGATGGTAAATCGGTGAATCCTAAAAACCTTGCTCTTACTGCTGCTACGACATACAACTACCGTTATACTGATGTTATTTCTGGCTGTAGCGATACCATTTCGGCTGCGATTACGGCTTACGATTCTACCAAAGTAAAAATTCAACTTACTCCTGCAAACACAAATCTTTGTGTTAATGGTTCTGCTATTGCACTTACTGCTGATGTTACTGGTGGAAACTTTAGCGTGAATGGTACTGCCAATGCTGGTTCGTTTAATCCTACATCGGCGGGTACATTTACCGTTATATATAAATACACGAATGCTAACGGTTGTCTATCAAGCGATAAAGCAACTATTACCGTTCATGCGCTACCAACTATTTCAAATACTATTCCACTGGCTAGTCTTGCTGCTTGTAGCAATGGTGGGTCTATTTCGCTTACCGGAGCTCCTTCGGGTTTAGTATTTAGTGGTACTGCTGTTAGTTCTTCATTAGCTGGGTATACCTTTAATCCAACGACCGCTGGTGCTGGGACATTCCCGATAACCTATTCATTTACCGATAGCTATAGCTGTACTAATTCGGCCTCGGTTTCTATTGCCGTGCAAGATATTCAGCCTCCTGTGGTTAGCGATCAAAGTTTCTACTCGTTCAACTATCCTAAAATTATTACTGCAACGGGTGCTAATTTAAAATGGTATGGTAAGACAGGTAAAACAGACTTCTTACTTGCAGCTAATCAACTGACAAATACAGATTTAAAAACCAAAAACTATGCTGATAGTTTGAATATTGCTTCGCCTACTCCTTATGTGTTCAATGTATCTCAAACGATTGGTGCTTGTGAAAGCAATCTTGCGAAAATCAATGTGACCATCAATTCTTGTACTGCGCAAACTCCTGCTATCAGCAGTCTGACTCCTAGTTCTTGTTTTGGTGATCCATTTACGACGATTACCGTAACCAGTCACATAAGAGGAGATGTAACACATTGGTACGATGCCAACCACCAGTTGATTACGACAGGCGATAGCTTTACTCCAACTGCGGCTAACTTAGCTAGTTCCAATGGTACAAGCATTTTATATGTGGCCGATTTGCTCCTTGGTGAAGGTTGTAAAAGTAATTTCTCGCAAATTGCATACACCGTTAAATTCGTTGATAAGCCTACAGTTATAAATCCCAGTCCAATCTGCGAAACTGACATTGCGGGTAAAAAACTTTCGGCTACTGGAAATGGGGGAACATTCCTTTGGACCTATGCCTCTCAAACATTTACTGGCTCTGATTTGATTCTTACTTCGGCTGGCATTACTGCCGGACAAGCCTCTGCTTTTGCGGTTTCTGTGGTACAACAAAAAAATGGTTGTAACAGTGCACCGGTGTCAGCACCGGTTACCGTGAGCATAAAACCATCGAAACCTACCGTGCCTGCTTATTTCGAAAAATGCTATGTTACCGATCAATTCTCCGATATTATTGCTACGGCTGCTGGTACCGTGAAATGGTATAGCGATGCCTCACTTTCAACGTCATCGATTGTGGCTACAAATGCTAATCTTCTAGCAAGCAGTCTCGAAAAATCAGTTGGTACTCATTATTACTATGCCATAAATTATGAAAATGCATGTTACAGCGATACAGCAACAGCATCATACTTGGTGAAACCATTACCTTCAGTGCCAGTAGGAAAAGATGTGTATAAATGTTCTACCGATATGGCGATTCCTTCGCTTTCGGTTTCGGTACAATCGGGTGCTAGCGCAATTTGGTATAACGATCAAAATCTTATTCCTGCTAATATGGTATTTAATGGCGTTAACTATCTTCCAACGCAAGCCGATGCATACTTCTATGTTATCGCTAATCTTAATGGATGTGCTAGTACGGTGCCAAAGAAAATCCGTGTGATAACATACACTGCTCCAATGCCAACAGTGACAGCAACACAAACTGCTCTTTGTCCACCACAAGACAAAACAACGCTGAAAGCAACTGGACTTAATGTTAAATGGTATGACCAAACAAAAACATCTATCAATACGACAATACCGTCCCAATTAGTTTACTATTGGTCGTCCGAAGGGCAACATACCTTCTTCGCTACCGCTCAAAGCATGACTCCCGATGGATTAACATCTTGCTACAGCGATTATGCGCAAGCACCTGTTATTACAGACAAACCGGTGCCTGCAGCTATTGTGATTGTCGACACTCTTGAAATCTGTATGAACGAAGCTATTAAAACATTCCAAACAAACTATAGCGGTACGGGAACCATTACTTGGCAAAATGATAAAGGTGTCAATATTGCCACAGGTCCAATATATACCCCCAAGAAAACAGATTTAATTTCAGGTACAATAAACACTTTTACCGCAACAATCAACGAAAATGGTTGCTTTGGTGATGCGACAAAAGCGTTGATGAACGTCCATGCGGTGGTGCCAAAACCTGGTATTACACAATCGCCAAAAACATATTGTATTGGCAGCTCAGCTCCGCTCCAAATTACAACTAATGTATTAATGCCATTCTGGTTAGATGCAAACAATAAATCCACAACAATAGACAGCATCATTGCAAAAGCTCAAAAAGTTGGTAGCTTCATCATTAAAGCATATCAATTTGAGGGTAATTGCCCTAGTGATGATTCTACATTTACGATCAATGCATTCAAAACACCAACTCCGATTATCGAAGGAAAAGACAGTCTCTGCGAAAAAACAGTAGGAGTAACTTACAACATCAGCTCTGCAAATCAAAATGCCACAAGCTCCTATAGCTGGGCTGTGACAGGCAATGTGACCAGCTACTCGGTAGACAATTCGAAACAATATCGACGTGCTATAGACTGGATGGTACCTGGCAAAGAAACAGTATCGGTAACCGAAATAACAAAAGATGGCTGTACAGCTACCGATACCATTGTTGTGAAAGTTGCTGCATATCCAAAAGCATTATTCACCGAAGACAACCCTGGACAAGAAGGTGCGGTACTATTCTTTAATCGTAGCTCACAAGAACCTATTACAAACGGTAAATACTCTGAAGAGGTAAACTACAAATCGTTCTGGAATTTCGGACATACTTTCGATAAGTTGACCCTAATACCTGACTCAATGGGAACAATCGATAATCCAATTTCACAAACCTATGAATATGGATACTACAACGTTGCTCTCCAAATTAATAATGACTTTGGTTGTACCGCGAACTATGAAAAACAAATATTTATTGATATCAATACTGGATTATATGTTCCTAATAGCTTCGTTCCCGAAGCAAAGGGCGAAGGTATCAGAATATTTAAACCTGTTGGATTTAATCTTGAAACATATAAATTATTCATCTATGATACTTGGGGAAACCTCGTCTGGTTCAGCGATAAACTTATCGATGGTAGTCCAACCGAAGGTTGGGACGGAACGTCAAACGGTACGGTCATGAAAATGGATACATACATCTGGAGAATCGATGCCACTTTCAAAAATGACAAACAATGGAAAGGTCAAAAACGTGGTAATACATTCTCTAAGTTCGGAAGTGTACTACTCATGAGATAAAAGAAAACAACTATTACGATAGAAAAGAGGCATCATGGATTCATTTGATGTCTCTTTTCTATTTTATACCCCGATTAAGGTTTACTGAATAAGTGAACCTCTTTGAGAATACTATATTTCCATAAATAAAATAACAATATCTTATCGAGTATAGAATATCAATTTATAACGATGAAAACAAAACGAAGAATGATTAAAAAAAGGAAATGAGAAACAGATTATTCTGTCATTATCCAAGCGTCAGGAAAAGAAGAATTTGCATCTTGGAAAGAAATCAACAAATTATTTGCGTCAGTAATATCACAGAACGTCTGAAGTGAGACTTTACACATACCATTTACCTGCAAAACAGTTGATTTAAAACCTTTTGCTTTAAATGTTTCGCAAAGATTTTGAGCCGTTTTTGCATTTCTAAAACAACCAATAATAATATGATAACTTTGAGTTTGAATCGGTACAATTTCAACCGATTTAGAAACCGGTTTAACAATTGTATGAGCAGATTTCACAACCTCAACACTTTCTGTTTTTGGAGAGTTAAAAAAGGTGAAAGATGATTGTTGAATATTTCGCAAATATATTGTTGGAAGAACGGCTAATAACAATAACATCGGAACAACAACTGCAATTCGTTTTACCGTCTTCGTAAGTGCTATATGACGCTTTGGAGCCGAATGTTTAAATGACACATGTTGTTTCGAACGAATTCCATAATTTAACTGTGGAAACATAAACGTTGATAATCCAAAAGAATCGGCAAACAGATTCACATCAACTGTTGGTTGGAATTCTATTGAATTATTGGAATTCAAGTGCAACAAACCAATTCCGTTAAAAGCAAATGAACCAGATAGATGGAGTTGTTTTTTTATACTATGAACAAGCTCATCGAGCTGCTCTTCAGCTTGTTTGTATGGAATATTTTGAGTTGTCGAAATCTTCGTAACTAATAAACCATCGTTTTGATTCAATTTCACATTGAATAACAATTGTTTAGACGGAGGAATAAAACTTACATGAGCATTTCCCGATACCATAGCCGATTGATAATTTGCTACAAATCCACCAAAACCGGGGATGATAACACAATCATTATCAATTAGTAATTCGCTTATATATTGAGAAATATTCATTATTTATCGCTTTATGCAAAGATAATTATTAAGAACTATGAATTCAAGACTATTTACTATTTTAAATATATATTTGCTTTTATTCACTCTAAATCAATTACTTCTTTTTTAATTTTGGATCAGATTTTTCTACTTTCGACTTGACAATCTTTTTTCCTTTTTCAATGTTTGGTTCGACGACTAAAACGTCTGAAACCGTTCTTTTAGGAGCTTTCTTCACTCTTTCAGTAAAGTCAGATAAGATATTCATGTAATTAATGAAGGCATCATAAGGCGACGAAAACGGATTAAAATATTGATGTACAGCTCCATCGGAAAAATATTTGGTGCACATATAGTAGAAATGATCACTAGTTTGCAAATTGTACCAATCTTGTTTAATCGATTTATCGTCGATCAAAGCAACGTCATCAGCCAATTTATAAAGATTATCGAAGGCTTCGCGTTGTAGATTATTACCTAACCAAGCAGTTAAGTCTCGTTCTTCATCGGCCCAAGAGATTGGATGCTCAACATTTAATACTGCCATTGGCTCATACTTTGCTGAAACCTCAGAAGGCGTTGAGAATGCAAACTGCTTCTTTGAAATTATTTCTGTAGGAAATGCTTTTAAAAACTCAAAAATCCCAGAACCTTCCCATTGATGTTCACCAAAGGTTTCATAGTCCATAAATAGATTTACAAGTTCATCTTTTTTGTCAATATCATGAATCCAAGAACTATATTTTTGAGCTGTTAATGGCCATTCTGCCCAACCTTGATTACTAAAACGGAAAGCAATATCATCGCTCAATTTAAAATTACGAAGCAATAATTTTAGCTTTGGAGTTCTTGCATTACAATACACAAAATTTGGACTTTTCCATCCTAAAATATGTTTTGCACCTTCACTAATCATGGTTTTGTAACCCATGTTAAATACCTGTTCACCTATTTTATCGGAATATACAAGTTCGGTATTACGAAAAACTGTTGGTTTTTGACCAAAATACTTTTCAATTAAATCGGAATGAGCTTTAACTTGTTCAGTAAATTCCTTTTCGTTTTTCAATGCAACAAGAGAATGAGCATAGGTTTCAGAAAGAAATTCGACACAGCCAGTTGCGGCTAAATCCTGAAAACTTTTCAAGGTTTCAGGCGAATACAATCTGCATTGCTCAATGAATGTTCCTGTCAACGAAAACGAAACCTTGAATTTTCCTTTATGCTTTTTAATCAAATCAAGTAAAAGCGTATTGGTAGGTAAATAGCACTTTTTAGCTATTTTTTGTAGAATTGAACGGTTCGAAAAATCATCATAATACTGATGATCGTGACCAATATCAAAAAACCGATACGTTCTAAAACGTATTGGTTGGTGAACCTGAAAATATAGACAAATATTTTTCATAATCTTTCTGTTTTGAATTAACGACCATTGATAGCGTCGTTATATACTTCTTTAACTTTTACTGCGGCATTTTCCCACTTAAGGCTATCAACCTCAACTTTTGCATGTTCTCTAAACATGGTATTCAATCCGCTGTATTGTAAAATTCCATACATGGCATCGGCCATTGCATCTATATCCCAAAAATCAACTTTAATGGCATGTTTCAATATCTCAGAAACACCCGATTGTTTGGAAATAATAACCGGAACATTTGACCGCATTGCTTCCAATGGCGATATTCCAAATGGTTCCGAAACTGATGGCATTACATATACATCACTAATATTTAATATTTTAACAACATCGTCGCCTTTTAGGAATCCTGTAAAATAGAATTTAGAAGAAATTCCTAATTCAGCTGCACGAAGTATCATCTTTTCTAACATATCGCCGCTTCCGGCCATTACAAACTTCACATTATCTGTACGTTGTAAAACTTTATATGCAGCTTCTATAAAATATTCTGGTCCCTTTTGAAAAGTAATTCTTCCTAAGAAAGTTACAATTTTTTCGTCAAAACCTTTTTCGAAATGGATTCCTTCCGATTCATCAACTTTTTCAACGGCATTGTATACTGTAACAACCTTATCTTCAGCAACGCCATAACGATTTACAACGATGTTTTTCGTTAAATTACTTACGGTAATTACCTTATCGGCATAATGCATTCCAGCACGTTCAAGATCATACACATATTGGTTAACATTTTCACCCGAACGGTCGAATTCCGTAGCATGAACATGAACAACCAGAGGTTTTCCCGACAATTCTTTAGCAGCTATTGCAGCAGGGTAGGTTAACCAATCGTGAGCGTGAATGACATCGAAATCGAACATTTCGACAAGCGATTTTGCAACTACGGCATAGTTTGCAACTTCTTGCATCAATCCACCACCGTAACCACCATTGAAGGTTAAACAGGCATTTTCGTTTGTTTGACTGATAAATCTTTCTGATTCAACTCGCTTATTGATAACATTATAATACTCTTCTTCATTAACGTATGGAATAAGATTTGAGCCAAGTTCTACATAACTCAATTCTTTTATCACATCCTTGAAATTAAAGCGTTTAATTCCAATAGGAACGGTATTGGCTCCAACAATATTCAGTTGACTTTGATCTTCATCTCCAAAAGCTTTGGGAACAACAAAAATGATATCAATATCTTGTGTTGCAAGTGCTTTTGTAAGCCCATAACACGCTGTACCTAAACCTCCCGAGATGTGAGGGGGAAACTCCCAACCAAACATTAAAACCTTCATACTTTTACTTAAATTAGTAGTAATCTTTCAATATATTATTTTGCAGATTCGTAATCTTTTATAAGTTTCCGAATCCATAATAAAGATGCAACAGACCAAGCTTGTGATATCGATCCTCGAGGTTCGTGAGGCGGATTACCATCATAAATTTCAGAAATAGAACCAATTCCATGATTAAACATTTCCTTTTCCATTCCAGAGTACAATTTTTTAATTAATCGTAAACCCGATTTTTGATGAATTTTCAAATAAGCTTCGGCAAATGGTGCTAATAGCCAAGTCCAAGCCGAACCTTGATGGTATGCACGAACTCTATCATAACTGACCCCATTACTAACGCCCACATACGATGGATGCATCGGAGATAACGATCGTAATCCGCAAGGAGTTAACAATTCGCGTTCAACAGCTTCAATAATTTCGTGTTTTTTATTATCACTAATTGCAGTGTAAGGCAATGAACAAGCAAATATTTGATTGGGTCGCATATTCATATTTTTAAATGAACCAACCACATAATCAGCTAAATATCGTTTATCGTGATTCCAAAATACTTCTTTGAAAGAATCGTTAATTTTTAAAGCAACGTTGTCCCAGAGAATAGCATCTCCCATATTATGAGCATTTTGAGCCAATTCAATAATAAAACAAACAGCATTATACCATAAAGCATTTATTTCAACGACATAACCGTAGCGAGCAACAATAGGAAATCCATCGATTGATGAATCCATCCATGTCAGTGTTTTATTTTCATCGGAAAGATAAAGTAATCCATTTTCGTGCATGATCACATTACCGTTTTTGCCTTCTTTTAGAATAGTTGCAATTTCAATAATTTTTGCTCCAAAATCTTCAATTACTTCTTCAAATTTGCCTGTTGCATAAGCATATTGTTGCACTGCCCAAATAAACCAAAGCGGAGTATCGATCGATTCAACATTTGAATGTTCAATATTTCCAATGCTTTTATATACATTTCCAGTAATACTTTCTGCAATTGTATCAAGAACTGCTTTAGCTGTTTTATAATCTTTTTGTGCCAATAAAAGTCCAGGAAGTGCAACTAAACTATCGCGTCCCCAGTTTCCATACCATGGAAAACTTGCAATAATTTCTGTTTTCTTTCCTTTTTTGGAGATAAATTGTTTAGCTGAATTTTCTAGACAATTTTCGTATGTCGTTCTGGGAATACGTTTCGAAATTTCAGAATCATAAACCGAGACTAATGTATTTGTAGCAATTTTTGATAACCCTGCCGAAAAGATAATACTTTCTCCATTTTTTAATTCTACTTCAAAAACTCCTGGCGACAATAAATCTTCCTGAAAGGCAAAACCACGTTCGCGTTCTTTTTCGTATTCTACATTATAGAACCAATCGGGAGCCGTTACAAATTCGTTTTCCTTAGAAATTTGCATGTGCAAATATGGAAAACCATCATACATTTTATGCTTTATTCCATTCTCTGTTTTTTCGGGACGAGTATTGGCATACATATTCGCACGAGTCAATTCGTGAACATTACGAAAAGCCAAAAATGGGCGGAGTTTTAATTGAATAGGCGATTGAGCTTCATCAAGGGTATATTTAATCAGAATACGTTCATCAGACTCAACTAAAAGCATTTCTTTTTTCAAACAAACATCCCCAACTCGATATTCGATAGTTGGTGTAGGATCGCTCGAAAATTTCACAATATACTTATGACCAAGTGGATGAAACTCTTTTGGATATTTGTTAATGCCTAAATTGAATTCAGATCCATGTTGTACAATAGTTTCATGCAAATTTGAAAGTAGCACAAATTTTTCGCCAGCAAATTGTTGTAAAGGACACACCAATAAACCATGATACTTACGAGTATTACAATTTACGATAGTTGATGAAGCATAAGACCCTGCTCTATTTGTTCGCAAATACTCGCGTTTGAGTGATGCTTGCAAATTAGTAACATCTTCTTTTTCAAAATCAAGATAACCCATTGTTTATAAATTATTCATATTATGTTATTTCTTTTTAAATACGAGTGCTGATTGACTCGGTAAATAAATTTTTAATTGGTGTTCAGTGTAATATTCATCATCAATTGGAATACTCTGATAATCAATCGTATCATCAACTCTCAAACAACCACCAAAAGATGCTGCATCGGTATTTAAAACAATTTGATATACGCCTTTGGGAACTTTAAATCCATAATCGGTAAATGATTTAGTTGGATTAAAGTTAAAAGCAAAAAACAAACCACCACGCTCATATACAATAACTTGATCAGCATTATTTTCATATACAAAATTCGATGGATCATTAAAAAACCAAGGTAATGTTTTCACCGTTGCTATCATTTCACGATCAAAGGTTCCAAGGAACTTGTATCGAAGTTCATCATTTTCGGCTAAACTCCATTGACGACGGGCATAATGATGCGACCAATTATTTCCTTCGCGAGGGAAGTCAATCCATTCGGGATGTCCAAATTCATTTCCCATAAAATTGAGATAGCCATTCTTAGCCGTCGATAAAGTTATAAGACGAATCATTTTATGAAGAGCCATTCCACGATCAATTACGATACTAGGGAATGCCACATGCATATTGAAATACATTTCTTTATCTAGGAGCCAGAATATGATTGTTTTATCACCAACCAAAGCTTGGTCATGCGACTCGGCATATCCAATTACTTTTTCTTCGGCTCTTGATTGCGATAGCTCATGATAAATTTGACCTACATGCCAATCTTCATCACGTTTTTCTTTTAAAAGTTTTATCCAAAAATCGGGAACTCCCATCGATAAACGATAGTCAAATCCATATCCGCCATAATCGATTGGTGCAGCCAAACCAGGCATTCCACTCATATCTTCAGCGATAGTCATTGCCGAGGGTTTGAAATCGTGAATAAGTTTATTTGCAAGAGTTAGATAGACAATTGCATCATCATCCTCTACTCCATCGTAATATCGATCGAGACTGTCGAAATCACGACCAAGACCATGATCGAGATACAACATACTGGTAACGCCATCAAAACGATAGCCGTCAAATTTATATTCTTCTAACCAATATTTGCAGTTTGAAAGTAAGAAGTGAAGAACTTCGTTTTTGCCATAATCGAAACATTTCGAATCCCAAGCGACATGCTCACCGCGAGGTCCTTGATGGAAAAATTGATAATCGCTACCATCGTAACGACCAAGCCCTTCAATTGAATTTTTTACTGCGTGAGAATGTACAATATCCATAATAACAGCTATATCTAATCCATGAGCTGTATCAATCAATTCTTTCAATTCTTCGGGAGTTCCAAAACGACTTGAAACGCCAAAAAAGCTCGAAACATGATAGCCAAACGAACCATAATATGGATGTTCTTGAATTGCCATCAATTGAATGGTATTGTAACCTGCTTTTTTAACTCTTGGTAATACATTTTTAGTAAAATCGACAAATGTACCAACTTTATATTCTTCGGTTGCCATGCCCACATGCGATTCGTAAATCAATGGCGCAATTGATTTACGAGTCCAATCAGGATTTTTCCAAGTATATCGTATTTTTGGATCCCAAATTTGTGCTGAGAATATTTTTGAATTATCGTCTTGAACTGCACGTTGTGTCCATGCAGGAATACGTTCGCCATAACCTCCAGGCCAACGCATTGACAATTTATACAAATCTCCATGTTTCAATTTATCGAGTGGGACATTTAATTCCCAATAATTACCTTGTTTTTCGAATGCGAAGTCTTCGTGCTCTTTCCATCCTGAAAAATCGCCAATTATGTATACATTATTTGCATTTGGTGCCCATTCTCTGAATTGCCAAGCGTTGTCGGTTTTATGAACTCCGAAAAAGTGATGACCATTTGCAAAATTAACCAGACTTCCGCTTTCCTTTATGAGAGCCATTTCACAATCTTTAACATGTTTAAGCCTTCCCAAAATAGCTTTTTCGTAAGGTTTTAGCCAAGGATCGTTTACTAAAATTTGTGGTATGGACATTCGTCAATTATTTTTAGGTTATAGATTTTCAATGTTACAAAAAAATACTGACAGAACAAGCGTTATTAACACGTTTATTAACATATTAATCGAATAATTAAAATCACTGAATATAAGTTACAAGAATTCAATTGATAACCATCAAAGCCATGAAGTAATTGCTTTATATCAAACTTCAAAGTAAAAAGTATAGCTCCATTTCAAAATTTCTTGTATCTTGTATGCATTATCAATAACAATTATGATTTTAACAAATTACCATAGTCATACTCGATTTAGCGACGGAAGTAGCGAACCGAAAGAATACATTGAAAAAGCTATTGAAAATAAGATGGCTGCATATGGTTTTTCATGTCACGCACCAACACCATTTCCCTGTACTTGGGCTATTGCACCCGAAAAATTAAATCAATATCTACAAGAAATTGAAGAATTAAAACTAATTTACAAGGTCAAAATAGAGATATATAAAAGTCTAGAAATAGATTATTTCCCAGGAAATCCTTTAGCGCAACCACAGAATTACAAAGTACTTAATTTAGATTACATCATTGGTTCCGTTCATTTTGTCGATAATCTCAAAAATGGTGAAGCATGGAATATCGATACGAGTAAACGGATTTTTGATGATGGAATGGTCGAAATTTTTGATGGTGACGGAAAAAAAGCTGTAACCAAGTTTTACGAACTTACGCTCGAAATGCTTGAGGTTATGAAACCTGAAGTTATTGGACATCTTGACAAAATTAAAATGTTCAACATCGAGAATAAATTTTTCAATGAAAACGAACAATGGTATCAAGATTTAATTGAAATCGTTTTACAAAAGATTGCGGTAATCGGAACTATTGTTGAAGTCAATACTCGAGGTATTTATCGAGGAAAAACGAAAGACCACTACCCTTCCGACCAAGTTTTAAAACGTTGTTATGAATTAAACATCCCTGTTCAAATTAATACCGACTGCCATAAGCCTGAAGAAGTTGCATTGGGTATAACAGAAGCATCAGAATTATTGAGAACTATTGGGTTTAAAACAGTTCGTGTACTATTGGGAAATAAGTGGCAAGATGTTTTACTGTAACACTATTTAGTAATTATTTTTCCGGCCTTATCAAAACGAGTCCGACTTAGAAGTTTACTTGAAATGGAATAAACGATTATTTCCTTAAGTGGTCCTGTTTCATAAAAAAGTTTCCAAACACCAACAGAATAAAGAAACTGATCGTTAGGATCAAAATTACAACGAGTAGTAAAACCTATTGATTTCAATTTACCATTATCGAAATACTCTTTATCTAGTTTCGCATCACAAAAGGCAGGATTTGTTTTCAGTTTTGATAAAATTCGATTATAATACTTTTTATCAGTCGAGTCAGCATCCAGTCTAACAATAAATGAATCGGCCTCTTGTTTGGTCATTTTTTTATCGCGACAATAAACACCATCAATTTTATGTTTCAAGGAGTATAAAGCAATATATGTTTCAATCTTTGACTTCTGATCCTTTTCTGTTGAAAATTGCTGTAATAAAACGCTATCATCGGCAAAAATACGATTCAGATCATCTTGCATTAAAACCGAAACTTCACCATTATTAATATTTAAAACTTTATAGAGAATTGTACTCGAATTTTGTGCCCCCAATTCACCTTGAACAAACATAAATTGTTTAAAAAACGAATACAACCCAACAAAGTGTAATAACTCAAAATCAGATCTTTCGCCCAATAAAGGCATTGATTCATTTATGTATATTTTTTTACCATCACAAAATCCAAAGACAGAACCTATTCGTTTGGCATCAGTTTTATTAGCCGCAATTCTGTATGTAAAATGGCTATCACCTTTGGCATATAAATCAAGATTTTTATATTCAAAAGAATCTATTTTATAATCAAAAGGAATTGATGGTCGATTAAATTTAAATTCTTCAAAATCCTTATAAATACCTCTTTTATAGACAACAGTATCATCTATAATTATTGATTGCGAAAAGGACGAGAATCCTAAAAACAAGAAAAGATATAAAAAAATATTTTGACGTTTCATCATACAATGTTATCAATAGAGAACTCTAAAATGCTAATCTAAGAATTATTGTTAAATAATTGACAAGAAATATTTTACAAAAACTACTTTTTTATTTTAACCGCTCTGAAAGCACTTTAAATTCTAGAGTAGGAGAAATTCGTTCATAAAGAATATTATAGACTGCTGTTGTAATTGGCATATCAACACCAAATTTATCATTTATATGTTTAATCGAATTTACAGCATAATAACCTTCTGCTATCATCGTCATTTCTAATTCTGCCGATTTTACTGAATAACCTTTTCCTATCATTGCCCCAAAAGTTCGATTTCTACTAAATTGCGAATATGCTGTTACAAGTAAATCGCCTAGATATACAGAGTCATTAATATCTCTTTGTAAAGGATTTACAACGGCTACAAATCTATTCATTTCTTGAATTGCATTTGAAATTAGAACCGATGTAAAGTTATCGCCATATCCCAATCCGTGGCAAATTCCAGCAGCCAAAGCCATGATATTCTTCATAACAGCACCGTATTCAATTCCTTGTACATCTTCCGACACACAAGCTCTGATAAAATGACTTTGTACCATTTCTGCAAATTCCTTTGCAAATAATTGATTTTGTGAACCAACAGTTAAATATGACAGACGTTCCAATGCAACTTCCTCAGCATGACATGGTCCAGAAAAAACAGCCATGTGATTGTCATCAATACCAAAGCGTTGTTTTAAATATTCTGAAATAATAAGATTTTCGTCAGGCACAATTCCTTTAATCGCTGTAACGACTTGTTTTCCTTCGAAACTGGCTGTGATATTGCTTGCCAAACCTTTCATGAATTTCGATGGAATGCAAAAAATTATGATATCAGAATCTTCAATTGTTTCGTTTATATTATCGTATAATTCCAATTTCGAAATATCGAATTGTATAGCAGACAAATACAAAGGATTGTGTTGGTGTTGCAGCATGTGACTGATAATTTCAGGCTCACGAATATACCAATTCAAGCTATCGATGTTTTGTAGCAATATCTTTGCTATGGCTGTAGCCCAGCTTCCGCTTCCGATTAATGCAACTTTTTTACTTTCCGATTCCATAATTTATCTTTCAATTTCATTTAAACCGATGTAAACGGTTTTTTATTTATTAGCACATTAACTTACCCATTTTTGCACATCATCCATACTTGGATTCGTGTAACCTAATTGGTTTTTCTTATTATAACCACACAATTCTTGATGAAGTTTAGTATGCTTTGTATCTTGTATTTTAGAAATTGTAAAATAGCCTAATTGTTGCATAATCTCTGCCCATTCTTGAGGAATTCCTTTTTCAGTATAATTTGAAATATCATCCTTTTGAGCCACTTTTTCTGGCTTCATTTGTGGGAAGAAAAGAACATCTTGTATCGAAACCTGATTGGTCATAATCATTGTTAAACGATCGATTCCAATTCCCATTCCGGATGTCGGTGGCATTCCATATTCAAGAGCACGAACAAAGTCCATATCTATAAACATAGCTTCGTCGTCTCCTTTTTGCGAAAGTTTTAATTGATCCTCGAATCGTTCCAACTGATCGATTGGATCGTTCAATTCAGAATATGCATTACACAATTCTTTTCCATTTACCATTAACTCGAAACGTTCGGTTAATTCTGGATTTGAACGATGTTTTTTACACAATGGCGACATTTCCACTGGATAGTCAATGATGAAGGTTGGTTGAATGTATGAACCTTCGCATTTTTCGCCAAAGATTTCATCAATCATTTTCCCTTTTCCCATCGATTCCTCAACTTCGACATGTAAATCTTTACAAACTTTGCGAAGATCTGATTCATCCATTCCTGAAATATCAATGCCTGTGTGTTCTTTTATAGCATCAAACATTGTGATGCGTTTAAATGGACGTTGGAAATTGATAATATTATCACCTAATTGCACTTCCGTTTTTCCATGAAGAGCAAGTGCAACTCGTTCTATCATTTCTTCGGTGAAATCCATCATCCAGTTGTAGTCTTTGTAGGCTACATAGATTTCCATTACAGTAAATTCTGGATTATGTGTACGATCCATTCCTTCATTACGGAAGTCTTTGGCAAATTCATACACACCTTCGAAACCACCAACGATAAGGCGTTTCAAATATAATTCGTTTGCAATACGTAAGTACAGCGGAATATTTAATGCATTATGATGCGTTGTAAACGGACGAGCTGATGCTCCACCTGGGATTGGCTGAAGTACAGGTGTTTCAACTTCTAAATATCCTTTAGAATTGAAAAAATCACGCATGTTGTTTAATATTTTTGAACGTGCAATAAAGACATCACGAACACCTGGATTCACAACAAGGTCAACATAACGTTGACGGTAACGAGCATCAGGATCGCTAAATACATCAAAAACTTTATCGCCTTGAATTTTTACGATTGGTAATGGACGTACTGATTTGCTTAAAACATTTATTTCACTAACATGAACAGATTTCTCTCCCATTTGCGTAACAAAGGCATAACCTTTTACACCAATAAAATCTCCAATATCAAGCAAACGTTTAAAAACGGTGTTGTACATTTCTTTGTCTTCGCCAGGGCAGATTTCATCGCGGGTTACATAACATTGTATACGACCTTCTGAATCTTGAATTTCGATGAATGATGCTTTTCCCATCATTCGGCGACTCATAATACGTCCAGCCAAAGTTATATTTTGATAATTTCCTTTTTCAGGATTAAAATCGTTGCGGATGTTCGATGAATAAGTGTCAACTTTATATTCGGCAGCCGGATATGGCTCTATTCCTAATTTTCGTAATTCGTCGAGCGACTGACGACGGATGATTTCTTGTTCGCTTAATTGCTGTGCCATTATTTTATTGAAATGAAATATTCGAAAAAATGAATGGCAAAGATACAAATTTGTAAAAGGAATCACAATTGTTTTTTAATCGACGATTTTTTAATTTTAAAACTGATGTTTTTTACAAAATTCAATTACATAAATACGTCAAAACATAAGTAGGCTGACTAAAATATTCATTTCAATCAGCCTACTTCTATTAAATTAGTTATTATTACTGAATGATTAATCTTTTTGTAACAACAGTTTCTTTTGTTTGAATTTTTATAAAATACATTCCTTTAGAAATATTATCTACATAAATGGGCTCTTTGCCATCCACTTCAATTTCTTCTATCAATAAACCATTTGAACTTACTATTTGAATAAATGCTTTACCTTCAACATTTATTGAAAAGTTTTTTGAAGCAGGATTTGGAAATATTTTAAAATCGCCAATACTGGAAGCCAATACACTCGTTGTTCCATATTCAATTAAACTTTTAAACTCACCCCAAACAACAGCAGTCTTAAAATCATTCTTATAGCCACAAGGAACATACAAAATACATGAATTTTTATTGACACCAGTAAAAACATCTGAAGACAAAGGTATAGACAAAGCTTGTTGATTAACCGTTATTGCTGACAAACCGACACAACCAGAGAAAGCCTTTCCACCAATTATTGACACAGATGACGGTATAGAAATTGAATCAATTTTTACACAATTTTCGAAAGATGATTTTCCAATATATGTTAACATTGAAGGTAGTAAAACTGATTTCAAATTACTTTTTATTGTTTGATTAAAAATCGAAATCGATGTTAAATTGGAGCAATTTACAAAAGCTGAATCACCAATTGTTGTAATTGAAGAAGGAATTGTAATTGATTGTAATGCAGAACAATTAGCAAAACATGAATTTCCTATTATCGTTGTTGTTGATGATAATTTAATTGAAGTTAAACCTCCATTACCTAAAAATGCAGATTGAGGAAGTTCATTACTATTTCCACTAGCGTCATTGCCCAAATATGCAACAATTGTAACAGCACTTAAATCTAAATTTGACAAAAATGGCATACTATTTAGTACTTTAAAATCTCTTGCATCAATTGTTCCTGTAATCGTTAAATTTGTAATTGCATTTAATTGCAAAGAAGTTAAATCAGCTGATAACTGCCCTGCTGTTAAAACAATTGATTGAGAAACACCACTTCCGTCTTGCGAAATTTGTATTATTTTACTTATCCCGTTTGAAGTAACTGTTATTTCGGCAACTCTTGCATCTGCTGTATTGGCGGTTACTATTATATTAATTGTGCCAGTTCCAGTTCCAGATGTTGGAGCCAACACCGCCCATGGTTGATTTGAGCTAGCTGTCCATTTTGATGTTGTATTTACATTTACTGATGTACTATAAGCAACATTTGATGTTTTGATAACTGAATCAGATAAACTAAAACTACTTGTAGAATTACTTTTATAAGTATATGTTGATGCAGAAGTATTATCATAATCTCCAAATTCTATTTTTTTTATATAAATATCAAATTCGCCATCAAGATATCCTGCGTCCATACCTGAAATCCATGGTGCAGAATGAAATCCGCCATTAATTTGCACTAAAAACTTGGGCAAAATATATGAACTATCTAATGGAACAATAAATGGATATGTACCATTTGGGACTAATGGTTGATTTGATATTACATTTACATCACTATGACCATTAGGAATATCCCACCAATGGCCTGAATAGCCATCCAAAAACCCAGTTGCTTGTTCATTCCAACCAGAAACATTATCAGGATCATTTGAACTATCATAACTCCACCAAAACTGAAGCTCTTGCCATGATGAGGAAGGTTTTATGCATCTCTTTACAGACGAATTGTTATAATTAGTTTTTCTGTCATTTACATCATATAAATCTATGCGAAACGATGCAGAATCTTGAGCTGATAAATTCTTAACTTTATATGTAACTCGAATTTGTCTATTTAAAGGGTCTGACATATTGATATAAGACCCTATTATTGAGTCCATTTCGACAAATGGATTAAATTTAGCTGTACTTCCATTTCTTGTAGAATCATTTTTCTTTACATAACCATATCCAAAAGATACGGAACCATCATAATTATCATTGGTTGCAATACCATCATGTAAACCATCCCCTATATATTTGTATGATATTTTTAGCGCCTGTTCAGCATTATCATATGAAACTGTATATGAATTTTGAGTTGATTTTTCCTCTATTTTATTATTCGTCCATTCAATATACAAAGCTTGATTACTGAAATCTAAAACAGCTCTTTGGTACTGATTATTAGAATTATGCTTTGCTGACCATGCATTTAGAAACGTTGCGTCTGCATCAGATTGACCATAAAATGTAAAGCTGATTAAAATGGGTACAAATACGAGTAATGCTTTTTTCATAATTTAAATGATTTAAGGTAAAAAATATCTATAGTCCTATGTCTCAAAGAAATATTGATTTTTATTTACCAATATTTACGTTTCCAAAAGTATCATTTTATATAATACTATCATCCTTTTTTCAACAAAAAAACAATAATTTCCAATTTCTTACTTTTTAAAGCCAAACACCGCTTTACCATTCACAAAAAAGGTATATCCACCTTTACTCAAAAATGGTAATTTATAATTAACCTGATATTCGTCTATATTGAAAGTATATTCCAATGGTGTACTAACCTTATCACCTTCAAACATACCGTAAACATTTGAAATAGTTTGTGAACTGGTAAATTGAACTTTCAATTCTTTCTTCAATTTACCGTCGGGGATGAATTTCATATTCATTTTATTTTTCATCAAACCTGAATAAACGATGGGATATCGAATAAAGGATTCGGTCGAAACAAGCGTATCTAAATATTGATATTTAGGATCTTCTGGCAAATGCGATAAAATCAAATATCGAGGTTCGGTCAAATAATATGATTCATCAAAATCTTTTACAAATTTACGATTATAATTGCCTGCAGCCCAAGTAACATCAACCAAATACCATTTCCCATAGAGTTTTATTATATTCCAACTATGATTCGTTTTTGTCAATTTAGCACCAATATCTTCAGGAGCTATTTTCGCAAAACCTTGAACCGTTTCACATTCCAAACCAACTTTCCGACACATTGCCTGAAATAATGCTGCATATCCCATACAAACAGCCACTCTTTTCTGTAAAACCTTTTCTGCATCACCAGTTTTGTTAGAAAAACTATAGGCAATGTTGTCTGTAATCCATCGAAAAATGACGCGATATTTCTCAATGTCAGTTGTGAGATCTTTTGTAAGTAATAGGGTTAACTCATCTGCGGTATATTTCTTCGATTTTGTCATAGATAAAGCAATACTGTCTGCCTTACGATAATCGAATTCGCGTGGATTAACATCTTGCGAAAAACAATGTTCGACAATAGAAAAAAACAAGATGAATACAAGAAAGTAGCTTTTCAAAACGTATTATTTATAATTATAACGAACAAATGTAGAGATATTGCATCATTTTTATAATCGTAAGCTTCATTTATTTGCGAAAATAAATACCTTTGTCATACAATAAATTAGTCGCACAATGGATATTTCGGTAATCGTACCATTATACAACGAGGAAGAATCGCTTCCAGAATTAGCTTCTTGGATTAAAAAAGTAATGACCACCAATAACTTCAGCTACGAAGTTATTATGATTAATGATGGAAGTACCGACAGTTCGTGGGACGTTTTAAAAGAAATTAGCACAAAAGATTCTGCAATAAAAGGTATTCAATTTCAACGCAATTATGGCAAATCTGCTGCTTTACAAAAAGGCTTTGAAGCTTGCAAAGGTGATGTGGTAATTACAATGGATGCTGACCTTCAAGATAGCCCTGAGGAAATCCCAGAACTTTACAATATGATTATCAAACAAGGCTTCGACCTTGTTTCGGGATGGAAAAAGAAACGTTACGATCCCATTTCTAAAACCATCCCAACTAAACTATATAATGGAACTGTACGATTGTTGACTGGCATTAAATTGCACGACATGAATTGCGGATTAAAAGCATATAAAAAATCGGTTGTTAAAAGCATAGAGGTTTATGGCGAAATGCATCGTTATATTCCTGTAATAGCTTCACGCAATGGTTTTAGAAAAATTGGAGAAAAAGTAGTTTCTCACCAAAAACGCAAATTTGGAGTAACGAAATTCGGGTTAGAACGATTTATAAATGGACCACTCGATTTATTATCCATCCTTTTCATTTCAAAATTCGGAAAACGTCCAATGCATTTTTTTGGTTCTATGGGAATTGTAATCTTCATGATCGGATTTATGGCAGCTGGATTTTTAGGTGCAGAAAAACTCTATTATGTTTTTAACCATATTAAAGTAAAATTAATTACAGACAGCCCCTATTTCTATTTGGCTTTAACCTGTATGGTGATTGGAACACAACTCTTTTTAGCCGGATTTTTAGGTGAATTAATTTCACGAAATTCGCAAGAAAGAAATACGTATTTGGTTGACGAAACAATCAATCTATAATGTACATTGTGAGGTGATACTTCAAATTATTGTCTTTTAGACAATCAAACCTGATAAAACAAAATGAAGAATATACTAATTGGACCAGCATTCCCTTTACGTGGTGGAATAGCAAATTTTAACGAAGCTTTACATTTGCAATATTTACGACAAGGCGACGATTCTCAAATCATTTCATATTCATTGCAATATCCTAATTTTTTATTCCCTGGGAAAAGCCAATTTGCGACAGAAAAACCATCCGAAACGTATAATATTTCTACAAAGTTGAACTCTATCAATCCTTTTTCGTGGATTGCCATTGGACGAGAAATTAAAAAAGCTGCACCCGAAGCATTAATTATTCATTATTGGATGCCTTTTTTCGCACCAGCGTTGGGTACTATTTGTCGTATTGTAAGACAAAATAAAAAGACAAAAATCATTGTTATTTGTCACAATATTAAACCTCATGAACCACGATTTGGAGATACAGCATTAGCAAAATATTTCCTTAAAAAATGTCATGGATTTATTGCGATGTCCAAAAGCACACTCGACGATTTAGAATTATATACCAATAACACAAACAAAGCATTTATTCCCCACCCTATTTATGACACTTTTGGAACAGCAGTTTCGAAAGCAGAAGCCCGAGCACAATTAGGATTAAAATCCGATGGTAAATACCTTCTTTTCTTTGGCGTAGTTAGAAAGTATAAAGGTTTAGATCTTCTACTAAAAGCTATGGGCGAAAACAAAATGCCGAAAGATATTAAGCTCGTCATTGCAGGTGAATTTTATGAAGATCCAAAGATTTATCAAGAATTGATTGATGTTTATGATCTTAAAGACCGAGTAATTATAAAGAATGAATTCATAACCTCGAGCGATGTGAAATATTACTTCTGTGCAAGTGATTTGGTTACTCAAACCTATCACACTGCAACCCAAAGTGGCGTTTCACAAATTGCATATCATTTCGAAATTCCAATGTTAGTTACGAATGTAGGTGGATTGGCCGAAATTGTACCTCACAACAAAGTTGGTTATGTTACCGAATGCGATCCGACTGATATTGCAGCTCATATCTATGATTACTACACACATCACAGAGAAGCAGAATTTATAGAAAATATAAAAGTCGAGAAAAAGCGTTTTACCTGGGCAAGCTTAACCGATGGAATTAATGATTTAATTAAGAAGTAATCGTTTCTTCCTTTATTAATCTTTAAGACATCGAACCGAATAACCAGCATTCTTATGATTTAAGTTGGTATCCAATCCATTTGAGTAGGTACCAATTTTATGATAATATGCAAAATCGGTATAATATACAGTAGAAGACCACCAACTAGCACTCTTTCCGATATTTTCAAAAACACCATATTCATTACGTTCACCACAAGGAATTGCAGAAAATCCACTATTATTATTGGACGTTTGTTTAAACCCAACTTCCCCATCATTTGATGAAATTTCCCAACCAGTGGTTTTTGCCAAAGATTTCGCAATGTTATTACCGCTTCCACCATTTCCATAACCATAAACGGTAAGATATGTTGTTAATGTTGTCCAATCAGCCTCACTTGGAACATGCCAACCAGTAGGACAAAGCTTTCCTGTTGAAACGGCGTACCAATTGTATAATCGGCCATTAGTATTTATTGTATCAAGACTATTCGAATTATTATAAGTGCAATAAGCTCCTAGTGACATTTTGTCCCAGACAGAGTCAACGGTAGCATTTAATATTCTTGAACCATCGTTATACATCCTTGTTCGAAGATTTTCAGACATCCATATTTGAGTTCCTATTGTAACGGTTTGATATGAATTCCTACTTTTATCTACGACAGTTCCAGTAGATATAGTTGCAATTTTAGTCTTTGTTGTTACAGTTAGAGATGTCGTAGCTAAATATCCAACATTATCATTTACAGCTATTTTATATACTTCAGAACCTGCAATTGTTATAAACGAATATGAATATGTCTTATTTTTTGTAAAGTCGGAATATATTTGAACGACAGTTCCTGCCGAATTTAGAATTTCAACCAATGCTAATGTATTTGACGCTTTAATTGTAAATTCGATTTTAACTGAATCTCCAGCAGTTAAAACACTACCATCGGTAATACTATTTGAGGTTAAGGATATTATAGGAACAATGCTTGTGTTTTTTGTACACGAGAAAAGCAAACTAAATCCACTTATAAAAAGTAACAATGAGAAACGTGAAATATTCATTCTAATAATTTTAAAAATTCTATAAACTTCTTTAATGTAAATTTATTGCCCAAATGTAGCATCTTTTGTTAAGACAACAACTACTTTGGAAAGTTCAAATTACCAATCTATCGGCATATAATCTTTTAAGAACTGTCCGTTCCAATGTTTGCCAGTATTTATTCCATCAATAAAGGGATCACAAACGCGAGCAGCACCATCAACAATATCGAGTGGTGGCTGAAAATCGTGAATTTCTTGTTTCAATGTTGAAAGTTGAATTGGATCTTCATCGGTTACCCAACCAGTATCTACGGCATTAATATAAATACCATATTTTGCTAAATCGCCAGCTGCAGTATGTGTCATCATATTGAGTGCTGCCTTAGCCATATTGGTATGTGGATGACGATCAATTTTATTGAATCGATGAAATTTGCCTTCCATCGCCGAAACATTTACAATGTGCTTTTGACCAGTATTATCGCGTTTCATTAAATTCACTAACCGATTACAAAGTACAAAAGGTGCAACAGAATTAACCAATTGAACTTCTAACATTTCGGGTGTTTGAATTTCGCCAAGTTTAAGACGCCAACTATTTGTGGTTCTTAAGTCAACTTGTTGCAAATCGGCATCTAGTTTACCTGTTGGAAATACTTCTTCAGCTACCAACGAATTGTCGAAACTATAAGGTATTTGCGATAATTGGGCAGATGAACGGATTCCAACTCCGGGAACGTGACCATGCCAAGCAACTGGCAACGCAGGTTCGGCCGATGTTGCTTTCGTGTCAAATTCGTAAAGCTGACGTTTGCAATCTTCGTAATCATGTAATAGGAGTTGTGCATCTTGCGAAAGTTTTTCATACGGTAAACTTTCAGATTCCATCATGTGAGCATAAAAACCCGCTGGACGACGAACGGTTTGGGCCGCATTATTAATCAGAATATCAAGCCTTTCGTAATGATGTTCCACATAACTTGCAAATATTTCAACACTTGGAATGTGACGCAAATCGAGTCCATAAATATGTAACCGATCTTTCCATTCAGCAAAATCTTCTTCTTTTGCAAAACGATTGGCCGAATCAACAGGGAAACGAGTTGTAGCAATAACTCTTGCTCCTGAACGAAGCATCATCAAGGTTATATGATATCCTATTTTTAAACGTGAACCGGTTATAAACGCAATTTTACCATGCAAATCGGTTCGTTGAAAACGTTTATGATAATTAAAATCGCCACAATCGGGACACATCGCATCATAGAAAAAATGGAGTGTTGTATATTCTTTTTTGCACACGTAACAATTACGTGGAGAACTTAATTCTTTTGTTTCTTTCAATGCCTCGGGAGGAAGCTGCATTTGTGCTGGAGCTTTAAAAACAGCATCAGTTCGCGCGCTACGAATTCCTGTTACGGCTCTGGCATCTCGGTCAACCTTCGAAACTTCTTTTTCGCGCAATTTCCTAGCAGTTTTTTGGCGCTTGCGATCATCTTCACGATTGGGTCGCGAAAGCTTTCCCGATGCAACAAGCAATGCAATACGCTGTTCTTCGGAAAGATGAGCCATCATTTCAGCATTTTGAACTAATAGTTCGAGCGTTGAAATGCATTCGTCTATGCTTTGTGTAGATATTTTAGGTTTCGAATCGCCCATTGTAACAGCTTTGCTTTTTTTGCAAAGATAGTCATTTTGAATGCAAACGAAAGTCGAGAATCGAAATCTTATTTCTTCAAAAACGATTATTACCAAGTTACCATAGTTGCCGCATTGGCATTAATAAAATACCCTTTTCCAGCATCGAATGTTGTTAGACTATTTGTTGCACCAGATGGTTGATAAAAGCCCTCGAATGTTTTAATCGTAATAAGTGATGAACTTATGGTTGAAGTTGTAGCCAGTATCGTTTTTTGAATATTTTTAGGATATCCAACAAGATTCCAACCTTTTTTGATTGATGCCGTTGTAAGAGAAACTAATGGTCCAGAAACAGTCATTGTAGCATCTGCCGACATTGTTACTAAATATGCATCGCCATCGTTAATTGCCTTTAAACTATTGAATATTTTATTTTGCGATGCAGACCAAAAGGCGTTTGTATTCTTAACCTCAACTACTTGCGACAACACATCTTTAAAAACCATTTCTATTGATTTATCACTAGGAGAAACCGAGAATGAAATAAGATTTACTCCTTTTTTCAAGGTTATTGTTTGAATTACCGTTGTTGAAACCGTTCCCGTAACGGTAATTAATGCAATATCAGAACTTGAATTTGTACCATCGCTCACCAATAATTTAAATGCATATTCTCCATCAACCAAATTGGTAGCCGTTAAAGTCGTTGTTGTTGTTCCAGCCAATAATGCCGTTGATGGTCCAGAAAGTTGCGACCAAGTATAGGTCAATGCATCACCATTTGGATCGCTACTGCCACTGCCATCAAGAGTAACACCAGTGGTTGAGTTTACTATCGTTTTATCGCCACCAGCTTTTGCAATAGGAGTTCCATTTGCCGAGCCATACACCTCTAATTCATACAAAGAATATCCATAAACAGTTCCTCTTGTCGTTCCGTTTATTTTCACATATCGTCCACTCGCATTTATGGCAAAATTTGTAACTCCTGCAACACCAGCAGTGACGGTCACAACATTTGTCCAAGTGATACTATCTTTCGATACAGAAATTGAATAGGTCTTAGCGTATGCAGCTTCCCAATTTACCACAATTTTACTAAGAGCATAAACAGCTTTCAAATCAACAACGACATATTGAGGATCAGCAAAAGCTGAAGCCCATCGAGTTGATGCAAGTCCATCGACAGCATTCGATGCAGGATAGGTCGCATTTTCAACCGTAGAAGCGATAATCGGTTTATTAAGCGCCAAATTATTTGTTGGCGACATATTATTTTCAATCACATCAATTTTTCGAGAAAGAGTATTATTGGTTTCAATCCATTCATCAATTTTATTTGTATTATCAACTGTTCCAGCTAATAAAAATGTTCCAGCCGAACTAGCTTTCCAAACTGTATTTGATTCAATAAATTTAGCCCCACCAACAGGTATAGCTTCGGTTAATGTCAGTGCAGCTGAAGCTGCTACGGCATTATCAACAGTAAAAGCTACATTTACCGTAGTTCCAACAGTTACAGGAGCAGTTCCTTGATTTTTTACCAAAGCATAACATCTAACCATCTGACCTTTTAAAGGATAACGAGGCATGGTCATTATTTGAGTCAATTTCAAATCAGGCTTACCTGTTGCTGCGGTAATATTTACTGAATCAATCAAAGATAAATTATTTGATGATCCTCCAACAGCCAATGAAAAATAGCCTGGCTCTATGGCATAAACGGATTGTGTTTCATCAAAATAATAAAAATCTTCGGCAGTCATAGTAATGGCAACGGTCTTTTTTTCTCCAGCCTTTAAAGTTATACGTTTAAATCCTTTTAATTCTTTTTTCGGCATCCAAAGCGACGATGCAACATTGTGAGCATAAAGCTGAACCACTTCGTCACCATCAACAGTGCCAGTATTTTGAACATCAACATTTACTATTATTGGTGTTCCTGCAGGTGCAGAATGAGCAGATAACTGTAAATTTGAATATGCAAATGTTGTATAACTTAATCCAAAACCAAAAGGAAATTCTGGTACTAAACTATTTTGATCGAACCAACGATAACCACAACCATAATCATTTCTAAAATCATCATCCCAAACAGGTAATTGACTATCGGTTTTAGGCATGGTAACGGGCATACGACCAGCAGGATTAATATTTTCTACAATGACATCGGCAATTGCATTTCCACCCTCTTGTCCAGGATAGAAGGAATAAATTAAACCTTTGATGCTATTCACGCATCTATTTAGGCCGCAAACACCTCCACTTTGAATTACGACAATTAAATTTGGATTTACCAAAGCCAATGCTTTAATCAAATCTTGTTGTTTTCCAGGCAAATCAATAGTATTTCCTGTACGATCGTTACCCGAATTATAACCTTCACCTTCGAGTGTTGAATCGAGTCCACCAGCAAAAATGACATAATCTACCGTTTTTGCTAATGTTTTTGCAGCAGCAAATCCACTAGTATCGGTCGAATTCAACTCACAACCCTTCACATAACTAACTTTCGAAACACCTAATCTATTTTCAAGACCTTTTTTTAGGCTAACAGAATATGGTACAAAAACTTCACTACTACCAAAACAGTTTAAATTTCCTCGAGCAGCACTTGGTCCAATGATAGCAACAGTTTTTACCGTTGTTTTATTTATTGGCAAGATATTATTTGAGTTTTTCAAGAGTATTGCAGATTTTTGAGCACATTCTAATGCAACCTGCACATGGGCTGGTGTATTAGAATTTGAAATATTGGAAGTTGGATAATAATCCATCATACCACTCATAATTTTTGTCCGCAAAATATTTGAAACCGCAGCATTCAAATCGGTTTGAGTTAGGGAACCACTCGATACTAAATTTGGTAAATCATCGGCATAATTTGTCGATCCCATACAAATATCGGTTCCTGCAATGACTGCTTTTTTTGAATCATAAACAGATGCCCAATCCGAAACCACATAAAACGGAAATCCCCAACGTTGACGCAAGGTTGTTCGAAGTAGAGCTGTATTTTCGGTGCAATGAACACCATTTATTAAATTATATGCATCCATCAAACTCATTGGGCCACCTTCTTGCGTTGCAAATCGAAAATTATAGCCATAATGTTCCAACATCCATCGATCGGTATAAATTTGATTTCCAGTATTTCTATTTGATTGTTTTGCCTCAACCATAAAGTGTTTTATCGTAGCAATAACCGGTGTTGTTTGAATTCCTTTTATCAATGAAGCGCCAACATTTCCACTTAAAAAGGGATCTTCACCAGCTGTTTCGGCCGAACGTCCTCCACGTGGATCACGACATAAATCAATGCATGGTCCCAATTGTTGATGAACGCCATTTGCCCAAAATTCTTCACCCATAGCTTTTCCTACACGATAAAGCATATCCATATCCCAAGTTGCAGCCATAGCAACTCCAACGGGAAATGCAGTATTTCCACCATAACGAACACCATGAGGTCCATCACTCATGATAAAACCTGGTATATTTAAACGAGTATTGTTGCCGGTTGTAAAAAAAGTATTGCTTGTCATTTGCGAAATTTTCTCTGCATTGGTCATTAAAGCAACAATCGAATCGATCCTTGCAGTTAATGTTTGTTGAGCATTAACTTTTGATGAACTCAAACAGAACGTTAGAAAAGTTAAAAACACAACTATTTTCGAAGCTAAACCACACAAACATCTTACCACTAATACTTTCATAATGAGAATATTAAAAAACTTTCTTTCTAAGCTAATTATAATATCTAAATGTACTCCTTTTCTTTGGTACTTAAGCAATTCAAAACAGATTTTCAATTCAAAACTCAAAGAACATTTAGCTCTATTATAATCAAAAACAATATATTACACCTAAAATAAATACCCATTTGATAAATTACAGCCAATTTTTGACATAAAAACCATTGTATTTTTTAAGCAAATTGTATCTTGAATTGTATTTTTTAAATACCTTATATTTGCAAAAACTAGAAAAACAGTAGAATGCTAAAAACATTTTGGAAAAGGATATCACACATTGGAGCTGAATCAATTACAAATGAACGACTTAGGCGAAAGATAATTATTAGCAATCAATTAGCGTTTACTGTTGGAGTATTACCCATTTTCACCAGTCTTTATCTTTTGCTTGTTCTTGATTCTCCCATTTTCTTTGTACCATTCATTGTTGGCTTGTTGTACATGAGTACAATTCTTTTAAACAAGTTCAAACTACAAACTTTCTCAAGGATTTATCTTACAATTTTACCTACAATTAACCTATTAATCATTTCAGGATTTTTGAGCGATAAATATAGTATAAGTATGAAAATACCTTATATCTCTATCATTGTTGGACCTATCATTCTTTTCGATTTGACCGAGAAGAAAAAACTTTGGTTTGGTATTTTATGGGTTGTATTTATGTATTACATAACGGATGTAATAAATCCACATATTCCAATTTTACCAAATTTCGATCCGCAACTGATAAATAATCTGATGATGATTAACTTCAGTTCTTTACTTTGCTTTATTATTTTTATTGCAGGTTTTTTGTATTTGCAAACTATAAACTATCGTGCAGAAGAAAAACAATTACTACTATTTAAAGAAACACAAAGGCAAAAAGTAGAGCTAGAAATTAAAAATCAAACAATTACAGATAGCATAAATTACGCAAAAACGATTCAAACAGCTGTTTTATCAAATACCCGAGTTCTTGATTCGTTGTGTAGCGACTACTTCATTATGTATAAACCAAAAGATATTGTAAGTGGTGATTTTTACATGTTTAACAGAATTGAAGATTACCTAATCCTCGTTGTTGCCGACTGTACTGGGCATGGTGTTTCTGGTGCATTAATGAGTATGCTGGGAATAAGTTATTTGAATGAAATTATCAAAAAACCTGAGATTCAAACAACAAACGAGGTTCTTGATGCAATGAGAACTCAAATTAAGCTTGTTATGAATCAACGTAATTTTTCAACGGATTCAAAAGATGGAATTGATATTTCTATCGTTGTGCTTAATACAAAAACAATGAAGGCACAATATTCAGGTGCAAACAGACCTTTAATTATTTTCCCTGCCAACTCCAATTCTAAATTTATAGAATACAAGCCAGACAAAATGCCCGTTGGAATTCATAATAAAGAAGAAAGTTTTTCAGCGATTGATTTCGACATTCAAAACGGCGACACACTTTATTTGTTTACTGATGGTTATGAAGACCAGTTTGGAGGATTGCACGACAAAAAGATGAAGGGTAAAACGTTTAGAGAACAACTTGTTTCAATACAAAGTAAATCAATGCAAGCTCAACACGATGAATTAGATTGTTTGCATAAAGCATGGAAAGGTAATGAATCCCAAACTGATGATATTTTGGTTGTTGGATTACGTTTTTAAATAGAACACTATAAAAATCTTTTTATTGCCACCGTAATTTCCCTTTTTCCAATTGGTCCTGGTTTTGGTTCAATGGTAAATCCAGCAGCTTTTAGGTTTCGTTTTACCTGACCTTTGGCACAATAGGTTGAAAGAATTCCACCTTCATTTAGAGAATCATACAGCTTTTTGAAGATAGATTCTGTCCATAAATTTGGTTGCTTATCGGGTGCAAATGCATCGAAGTAAATCAAATCATATTTTTGGGATGGATTCCAATCCTCAAGATCAACGTTTATTTTCGTCATTGTAAATACTGGTGAAATGTCTACAGCACTCTCCCACTCGCAGTCATGTAATTTTAGAAACAAAGCATTGCTATTATCAGCAAATGCATTTCCAAATTGTAATTGAGAATATTCATGTTGTTGCAATGGATATTTTTCTAAACTGTGATATTTTATTTTCAAACCTTTTTTCTTCGCTTCAATTACCGTTAAAAGGGCATTTAAACCAGTTCCAAAACCAATTTCAAGAATCGATATTGACTTCTGTTCGCATAAATCAAGACCATATTTGATAAACACATGCATCGATTCCTGAACAGCACCATGAATGGAATGATATTGTTCGTTCAATCCCTCAACATAAATCGAGGAACTACCATCTTCGGTTGCTATTATTCTGCGTTCAAACATTGCAAATTGTTTATTTATAGAATTATATAAAAATACCTTAAACTACTAAAAAAGTAGTTTAATTTACACACGGTAAAAGTAGATTTTTTCTACCTTTGTTGTAAGGATGAAATCATTTTTTTATCTAATTAAGCAAAATATAAAATTATGCAAAAAATTAAAGTTGCCAACCCAGTAGTAGAGCTCGATGGAGACGAAATGACCAGAATCATCTGGACAATGATTAAAGAAAAACTGATTTTTCCGTATCTTGATTTAGACATAAAATATTATGATTTAGGAATTGAGTATCGCGACAAAACCGACGATAAAGTAACGTTTGAAGCTGCTGAGGCAATCAAAAAGTATAATGTTGGAATTAAATGTGCAACGATAACACCCGACGAAGCTCGTGTTAAAGAATTCAACTTACAACGTATATACAAATCACCTAACGGAACGATTCGTAATATTTTGAATGGAACAGTATTTCGTGAACCAATCGTTATAAATAATATACCACGACTTGTTCCTGGTTGGACACAATCAATTTGCATCGGCCGTCATGCTTATGGCGATCAATATATGGCTACCGATTTTACCGTAAAAGGTAAAGGTACGTTGACCATTTCCTTCAAATCGGAAGATGGCAAAACAGATCAAGAATTTACTGTCAATAATTTCCAAAGCGATGGCGTAGCAATGGCAATGTACAATACCGACGAATCGATTGCAGGATTTGCTCGTTCATGCTTGAATCTTGCTTTAACAAAAAAATGGCCATTATATATGTCAACAAAAAACACCATTTTAAAAAAATATGATGGTCGATTTAAAGATATTTTCCAAGATATTTACGAAACTGAATTTAAAGATGCATACAAAGCAGTTGGAATTTGGTATGAACATCGTTTAATTGACGATATGGTTGCATATAGTTTAAAATCGAATGGTGGATTCGTTTGGGCTTGTAAAAATTATGATGGCGACGTTCAAAGCGATATCGTTGCTCAGGGTTTTGGTTCGCTTGGTTTAATGACATCAGTTCTTATAACACCTGATGGAAAAACCATGGAAGCTGAAGCAGCACATGGAACAGTAACTCGTCACTACCGCCAATGGCAAAAAGGTGAAAAAACTTCGACAAATCCAATTGCATCAATCTTTGCGTGGACACGTGGTTTAGCTTTCCGTGGCGAAATAGACAACAACAAAGCTTTAATAGATTTCTGTAATAAAATTGAAACAGCTTGTATTGCTGCTGTTGAAAATGGAATTATGACTAAAGATTTAGCCCTTTCTATTCACGGCGACCAAATGAACGGAAGTCATTGGGTCTCGACTGAAGAATATATGGATGCAATTGTCGTTGAACTTACGAAACTTCTGTAAAAGTTATTTCTAAATAATATGTAAAGCCCGATGAAAATTTTATATTTCATCGGGCTTTGTTATATTTACGAATTACAAAATCATGTACCAAATGGAAATACGTAGAGCAACTCAAGAGGATTTACCAAAGATTCTTGAAATCCAAAAACAAGCTTTTCGATCAGAAGCTGAGAGATATAACGATTTTTCGATCCCACCTCTTCATCAAACAATGGAAGAATTGGAGCAAGAATTTACGGAAAAGCAGATTTGGGTCGGTATTATATATAACGAAATTGTTGGTTCTGTTCGAGTATTTTCGAAAAATGGAATTGGCTATATTGGCAAACTTATTGTTTCGCCCGAACAGCAAAATAAGGGAATTGGCAGAACATTAATGATTCATGCTGAAAATGAACTAAAAGGCGTTGAGAAAATCGAACTTTTTACAGGAGAAAAAAGTGTGAAAAATATCCATCTCTATAACAGTATGGGATATACTATTGTTGAAATTATAAAAGAAACTGAAAATGTTAATCTGGTTTTAATGGAAAAAGTAACAATAGAATAAATTCTTTTTTACTGTAATTTATTTAAATTTGCAACCTAAACCTTTATAAAATTAGATTATGGAAAAGAAAGAAACATTACCCAATGCAGTAGCAGTATTAGTCTTAGGAATTTGCTCAATCGTTTTTAGTTGCGCATTTGTTGGCCTCATATTAGGTATTATTGGAATTGTAATATCAGGAAATGGTCGAAAGTTATATAAAGCAAATCCAGAGCAATACGAAGGCTTTGGTCAATTAAATGCTGGTTTTATAATGTCAATTATCGGAACAGTTTTAGGTGGTGTTTATGCAATTTATTCAATAATTGTTCTTACTATTTTAGGTGGAACTTTAGGTGCATTAATGCATTTTGCAAAATAATATTCATCAAATAAAAAACGAAAGGTGTAAATGTAGGTTTACACCTTTTTTTATTGAAAATGTTTAAACCAATTTTATTCCCTTGCGCTTCAAAATCGTTATTCGGAATTGATTGTCCCATTTGCGGATTTCAACGTTCGTTTTGGCTCTTCTGTGACGGGCATTTTATCGAAAGTTTTAAAATGTATCCTCCATTGATTCCTTCGATAATTGTAATCATTGCATTTACAATTCATATTTTTAACCGAAAGGTTATACCATTGCATTGGTTGAAAAAAATTGCAGTTTTCGATTTTGTAATAGTTATGACTTCGTATTTTATAAAACTTTGGAAACTTTAATTTGATACCATTTATTGGTTTTTCAAAGTAAATGTAAATGTAGTTCCAACTCCTTCTTCGCTTTCAACCCAAATCATACCACCCTGTTTTTCAACAAACTCCTTACACAACATTAAACCAAAGCCAGTTCCGGATTCATCATTTGTACCCTTTGTTGAGCGTACTTTGGTTAAATCAAATATGTTTCTAATGATCTCTGCCGACATTCCAACGCCATTATCGGTTATTGTAATGGTCGTTTGCATTTCTGTTTGTTCAGCATTTATTATTACGTTACCTCCATTAGGAGTAAACTTTATTGCATTTGAAACTAAATTACGAAGAATGGTTTTAAGCATATTTTTATCGGCAAAAACTCTTATTGAATCATCAACAATTTGATTAAGTGCAATATATTTATTGCCTGCATTTAGCAACAATACAGCAATCACTTCATCACAAAAATCTGATAAATTCACAGTCTGAGGTTCATATATTAATTTGCCAGATTGTGCTCTAGCCCAAAGCAATAAATCTTCCAATAAAGTATAAAAATGCTGTGCCGATTTATGTATAATATTAACAATTTTTTCGGTCTTTTCTTGATCATAATTTCGAACATTATCAGCCAATAACTCTGAAAAGCTTAATACACCAACGAAGGGACTTTTTAAATCATGCGCCAAAATAGTTATAAATCTGTCTTTATCTGCATTAAGTTTTTGTAACTCTTTGTTTTGTTGGTATATTTTAAGATGAGTTGCCACACGAGCTTTAACTTCTTCTGCCATAAATGGTTTGGTTATATAGTCGGCACCACCACATTTCAATGCTTTCACAATATCATTTGTATCATGCAAAGCACTGATAAAAATTACCGGAATATCTTTTAAAAAAGAATGTTCTTTAAATAACCGACAAACTTCAAATCCATTCATATCAGGCATCATGATATCAAGAAGTATTAAATCTGGCTTTTCTTTTTCAGCAACTTGTAAAGCAAGTTGACCACTCGGAACTGGCCGTACTTTATACCCTTCAACTCGAAGTAAATCACCAAGAACTTTTAAATTATCAGGAATATCATCAACAATTAAGATATTTGCTATATGTTTTGTTTCTTGATTCATGTTATTAAATTTTACTATTTAAAATCTTATTCAAATGAACGTAGTCATAATTAGACGCAAGTGTTTCTAAATACTTTGTAAGTTCTGAATATTTTTCATCGATCGTTTTTATTAATGCAAAAAAATGATCAATATCTGCAACCGAAATGGTTTGTATCATATCTAAAACCAACTGATGTGGTAATTTTAAAATATCAGATTTAATACTTTCATCATTTTGCGAATATTCCGAATCGGCAACCATTGATTCAACTTCATATACATATGTCACATTAAGCACATCTGCAATTGTTGCTAACAATTCTTTTTCTCGAAATGGCTTTCGTATATAACCTTGAAGATTAAGAGATTCAGTGCGTTTTCGTTCCTCCTCGAACGAACTAGCCGTTAAAGCAATAATGGGGACATATTTCCCTTTTTCGGTCGCTTTTATTTGAGTTGTTGCTTCATATCCATCCATAATTGGCATACGCATATCCATTAGAATCAAATCGGGATTCCAAAAATGAAATTTTGTTATAGCATCTTGACCATTAATTGCTTCATTGGTTTCAAAACCGACCATTCGAAGCAAATCCATAACAACCTGCAAATTCTCAATCTTATCATCAACAACTAATATTTTATATTTTTTTTGATTGTCAACTAAACGTATTGTTCGCTTATTATTTTCCTTCCCTAATGAATCAATTGTTCCTTCGGTTATTTCAACGGTAAAGGTAAAAATGGAGCCTTTTCCGACTTCACTCTTTATCGAAATATCGCCTCCCATTAATACTGCTATTTCTTTACTTAATGCAAGTCCTAAACCAGTACCACTTCCTTTATTTATTCCTGAACTTGTTTGTACAAAATGTTGGAATAGATTTTTAAGTTCATATTCTGGAATTCCTGGCCCAGAATCCTGTATTTCAACAATTAAGACACTTTTCCCATCATTTTTCTTGTCAACTTTCACTTGAACAGCAACTCCACCCTCCTCGGTAAATTTAACTGCATTTCCAATTAAGTTTAAAAAAATTTGACGCAATTTCCCTGGATCAGTTGTAATATATTGAGGTAAAGCATCGCTAGTTTCAAAGATAAACTGAATATGTTTCGAAAGTGTTCGCTCATGGAAAATCAATTGAATATCCTTTAAAAAAGTATGTAGATTTACTGTTGACAGATTAAGTACAATTTTACCAGCTTCTATTTTAGAAAGTTCAAGTATGTCGTTTATCAATTCGAGTAAATGTTCTCCAGCTCGAATAATTGACTGATTATATTCGCGTTGCGATTCGCTCAAATTCTTTTCGCGATTCATAAGTTGAGAAAAACCAATTATGGCATTCAATGGCGTTCTGATTTCGTGACTCATATTTGCCAAAAACATACTCTTCGATTTATTCGCTGTTTCGGCTTCAACTGCCATTTCGTTTGCTTGAGCAAAGGCCATTTCTGCCTTTCGAAAAGATTCGTCAAGTTCTTGATTTTTAATTCGAAGTTGTTCAGCCGTATTAAGTAGAGTTTCCTCTATTTGCTTTTGTACAGTTATATCCCAATTTGTTCCAATCATATTCAACGCTTTTCCTGTTTCATCGCGTTGAACACGAGCAAGTGCTCTCACATTATGAACAGAGCCATCGGGCCATAATACACGAAATTCGGTATCAAAATCCTTTTCACCCGTAATCGCCATTTGAATTTCAGCATCGCCACGTTCTTTGTCTTCGGGATGCACACCAGTTAGCCAAGTTTCATATGCACTAATAAATTCATTTTTTTTGATGCCATAAAGTGCAAACATTTGATCATCCCATAATAAGTGATTATTTATGATATCATAATCCCATACCCCAACTCCTCCCGCTTGAATTGCCAATTCTAATCGAGTTGACAGTTTCTTCAAAGCAAATTCTGCCTTTTTAAGTTCCGAAATATCATTAACTAACACATAAAATCCAATAACGATTTCATTCCGAACATTTGGAATATAATGTGCCCACAAATAACCCGTTTCACCATTTGGTTTTACTATTGTACGTTCAAAGACATCAGTTTTTCCACTAAACACTTTTTCGATATGAGTATAGGTTTTTGCAAATAACACTTCACCCATCATTTGCTTCATATTTATCCCTATCATTTCTTGTTTTGTTTTTCCAAACCATTCAAGATAAGCAGTATTGGCAAATTCACAGATTAAATTTCGATTCCAATAACCAACCATTCCAGGTATATTATCGGTCAGTACCCGTAAAAAATCTTCTTGTTTCTTCAGCAATTCTTCATTACGTTTTCGTTCAGTAATATCTTCGCCCGAACTAATTACACCAATCGTCTTACCATCCACATCGTCAAGAATAGAGTTGAACCAAAGAATAGTTTTTATATCTCCATTTTTAGTAACAATATCATATTCATATTTGGCAATATTATCAAGTTCTCCATTCATAAGTTTATTGAAAACAATTTCAATTTCACGTACCAAATTGCTCTCCAAACAGGTTTTAAACCAATTCTTACCAATAATTTCATCCTGATTATATTCAATTAATTTTAACCCGTTTTCATTAATGAGCGTAACATTTCCCGAAACATCTAATGCAATGATAATTTCAGATGCGACATTTAAATATTGTTGTGCCTTTTTAATACTCTCTTGCAATGCTATTTCAGCTTCAATTCGAGATGTTATATCTTCTTTAACTGCAAGATAATTAGTCGTTTCACCTTGAGAATTTTTCACTGGTGAAATTACCGCCGATTCCCAATAATAAACTCCATTTTTCTTTTTATTTTGAAGTACACCGTGCCAGTTTTTACCTAAAATAAGTGTCTGCCATAAATCCTCATATACCGTCTTCGGTGTATTTTCCGATTTCAAAATTCTTGGATTTTTCCCTATAGCCTCTGAAACAGAATATCCTGTAGTTTCTTCGAATTTATGATTTGCAAATGTTATATTCCCATCCATATCGGTTATAACAGTAGTTACAGGACTCTGTTCTATTGCCAATGAAAGGAGACGAATTTGATCATCTATTTTCCGCTTAGCTTCTTCTTCATTTTTACGTAATGTTATATCTTCATAAGCAACGAGTACACCTATAATATCATTATCTATATCGTATAGAGGTACCTTCGTCGTTCTCAACCAGATTTCGTCGCCTTGGGGAGTTGTTTGCAATTCTTCATATCCCATTTTACTGGTTGCTGAATTTATTACGGTCAAATCGTCTGATCGATATGCCTCAACTTCATGCTTCCAGGGCATATCAAAATCATTCTTTCCAATTATTTCAGTTGGCGATTGGAATCCAGCATCTTTTGCAAACAATGTATTGCATCCTAAGAAGTTTAAATTTCTATCTTTCCAAAACAATCGAATAGGAATAGTTTCAATAACGATTTGGAGCATTTTATTGATTTTCGAAAGTTTCAATTCGCTTTCCTTTATTTTCAACAACGATTGCTTTCGCTCTGAAATATTTCGAGTAACTGAAATTATATGGGGTTCATTTTCAATATCAATTAAACTAGCCGAAATCAAACAAGTAATATAATTTCGTTCTTTCCGTCTTAGGATTGCTTCAAAGTTATTACAATGACCATTTTCTAATACTGTAGAAATAAATCGTTTCCGTTCGTGCATATCAACCCAAAGATTTATTTCAATTGTGGTTTTATTGCTTACGTCTTCGGATGTATATCCTAAAATGGAACTAAAAGCCTCATTTATTTGGAGTATTTTACCATTGTCAACTTTTGAAATCATTATAGCATCTGGATTCACATTAAAAAGTCCTTTAAAATGATCAGTTACATTTTGTAGTTCTTTTTGAGAATGAATCAATTCTTTATTTTTAGTATGTAATTCATCGTTAATCGAGGAATATTCTTCGTTTTGTGTTTCTATTTCTTGTTTCTTTTCATTCAGATCTCTGGTTCGTTCTTCTACTTTATGATTCAAATCTTTTATAATTTGTGATTTCTGTTTAGAGTTTAAAAAGAAAATAATAATGAAGAATATGATTTCCAAAACAAATAATAGAATGATGATTATTCCTATGTCTCGTATTTTTCTTTTTTCACATGTAACATCATTCAAGGTTCTATTTTCCGACAATGTTAAAAAGGTATTCAAAGTTAACATTATTGAACCTTTCATTTTGTGATATTCTTCAGAAAACAAAAATTGAATTGCTACCTTTTTATTTGCTATTTTATATGTCCGATTATTACCTTCAAATGCATTAAAAGCATTTATTTCCAATAATGCTAATGAATCTGATGAAGCCTCAACTTTTGTCATTACGAGTATTTCATTATCAGAAAAACCAGCAGCTATTATCATGCTTTTTAAAGAAATGAAGGTTGTTCTTTCACACACTTTTTGTGGATTGTGTATTGCAAGAAGATCCCAATATGCATGATTGTAACAATCTGGACGTGGAGATTTACCACTTCGAATATTCAATACGTCAAAATACTGATTTTTGAACATTGTATCACCAGTCATGACATACGTTCTTGCTAATCGGGTTAAATCATCTGAACTTTGGCGAAGTTCATTTGCCAAATCAGCCGATTTATAGCGAATTTCATTCGTATCAGCAAGTTTATTTTGTTGATAATTCCATAAATAGAACATGAAAGAAATTGCTATTGTTAACAATAGCAAAAGAATAAATGCACTGAGCAAAAACTTTTGTATGCGTTTGGTTGAAAATGATGTCATAGCTTTTGCTTAAAATTACAAGCTAGAAAATTATTTTTTCAGTCTTGATATTGCAAGTTACAAATTAAATTGAGACTGTGATCCTTTATTATTCAGGGAGTATTGATGTACTTACCACCAAAATATTTTTCTAACATAGCGATTAATTCATTTTGCTTTATTGGTTTTGAAAGATAATCGTTAGCACCAACTATGAGAGCTTTCTCTCGATCTCCCGTTAAACCAAAAGCTGTTTGAGCTATAATAATAACATCACGATTAAATTGTCGAATATTTTTAGTCGCTTCATAACCATTCATTTCGGGCATTTTAACATCCATCAACACTAAATCGATATCGGAATTATTACGACACATTTCAACAGCATCTTTACCCGTTTTTACTTTTAAAATGTCATGTACAAATGGTTTAACAAAAATTGAAAGGAGCATTTCCGACGTTTCATCATCCTCAGCAATAAGAATTTTAAGGTTTTTTACTGTGCAATTTGTACAATTGTTCATATCATTATCTTTATATTTATTTTGTTCATTAACGGTTATATATGGTATCGTAAAATAAAATATAGACCCCTTACCTTCTTCACTTTCTAACCACATTCGCCCATTTAGCATTTCAACATACGCTTTCGCTATTGCCAAACCCAATCCAGCTCCTTGTATTGCCATTTTATCAGCAATATCCGCTTGGATAAAACGCTCAAAAACTGCTGCTTGACGATTTTTTGGTATTCCCATACCAGTATCTTTTACATAAAACTCAAGAACTGGCGTCGGCAATAAAGCATTATCAAAATAAATGTTTTTTAATGTATATCCAAATTCGATTGAACCATCTTTAGAATATTTAATGGCATTTTTAACCAAATTAATCAATATGGCATAAAGTTTTTCATGATCGGTTTTGACAATAGCTTCCTTTTGAGATAATACATTTTTATATGAAAACTGCATTCCTTTTTTTTCAACTTCAGGCTTAAAAAAAGCATAAATAAACTCAATTTGTTCATTTATATTCGACTCTTCAGTAATGACTTTCATTAAACCAGCTTCAACCTTCGAAATATCTATTATATTATTAATTATATTAAGCATTCTTAAACCACTATTCTCAATAATATCAACAAATTTTGAATGTTCTTCAATTGTTAAGTCTGGTTCTTTCAACAAATCAGCAAAACCAAGTATGCCATTCATTGGAGTTCTAATTTCATGCGACATATTTGCTAAAAATGCAGACTTTAATTTATCGCTTTCTTCTGCTTTTTCTTTAGATGCTATAAGTTCCTTTTTTAATATTGTTTCTTGTTCTAACATTATTTTCATTTGGTCTCTATGACTGGCAACCTCTTGAGCCATATGATTAAAGGCATTTCCTATCTCCACAAATTCACCTTTACCTGAGAAACTAATTCTTGCGTCATATTCACCATCAGCAAATTGATTAATCACAGAAATTAATTTGCGAAATGGTATTGTCAACCATCTAGTTAACGAAAAATACAATATAAGAATTAAAAACAACCCAATTCCCCAAGCGATATATGTTCGTTTCAGTAAGGTATATGCATTTGCAGATTTTATATGTGTTAAATTAAAATCTGCAAAGAGAATTCCAATGTGATTTGACCTTATTTGTCCTTTTTCAATTGGGAAAAGTATTGGTTCATATGCATAAATATGATTTCTATCATTTGAAAATTCAATTTGTTGTCGATTTTGTTGTTGTGTATTATGAAAAACAGATTCGTTAAAAACGGGCAAATATTTCTTTATTGAATTTCCAACCATATTCAGATGTGAACCATAAACTAATGTTGCATTTTCATCAACAAGTTCTATATCTTGCACATCATTTCTTAAATTTAAATCTGCAATTTCTTGCTGAATTACGTTTTCTAAGTCATTATCATAAAGCCTTTCAATCCGATTAGCTTCGTTCGTTAACAATTCTTTTATTGAGATTAATGTTGTTTTTTCAAGATTGGAATGAAAGTCCTTGTATTGCTGAATTGAAAATGAAATAAGCAATAATGTAAATGCCAAAAAGATTGAAAAAGGCAGCCAAAAACTTAATCGAATGGTTGGATTTTTTTTCATAATTAGTCTTTTGGAAGAAACTTAGGCTCTGCAAATTGTTTAAAATAGACATTCTTACGCAACAAATTACGTTTTAGCATTAACGGAATTAATGCAGTGGTCGAACTAATTAAACGAGGATTCTCGCCTTTTAAATAGTTATAATTATCCGTTAAGTTAGGAAGATATAATCCATTAAATTGATTTAAAACGTTTTTTCCAAGCCTTTTCTCCAGCATTTTCGAAGCTTTTGTTGGATAGCGTTTAAAATAGCTTAACGCTTTAAAATAGCCATTTAACAAAGCTGTTAATTCATTTGAATAATTATCTATAATTTCGGTACGAACTACTAAAATATCCAAGATTCTTCCTGGTATTTTTTCGCTACTAAAAAGTATTTTGGCATTTTGATCAATAAGTTGACTCCTTACCGGTTCAAATGTTGCAACAGCATCTACTTTCCCATTAAGATATCCTTGTAGATGTTCGCTTATCGACATTGGTACTAATGTAACATCTTCAACTTTCAAATTGGCTTCAACTAAAGCAGCATCAAGCAAAACGGCACTGACGGTTGAATTTTCCAAGCCAATCCGTTTCCCTCGTAATTCATTTAGACTTTTAATTTCTGGTCTTGCCATAATAACATCACCACCTCTCGATTCATCAAAAACAAGTATTACTCTAATATCAATACTGTCTTGGAGTAAACTGATTGCTTCGTCGAGAGTTACACAACCAGCCTCAAGTGTGCCATTTCTCAATCCTCGAAGTACCATACTTGTTGAAGGAACTTCGACAAAACGAATTGGTAAATTTTCATAATAGCCCAATGATTTTGCCAAATAAAGAATTTCGTAACCTGGCCATATGTTTAAAGCAACTCGAAACAAGGTTTTTTGATTCTGGCATTTCGGTAAAAGGAAAAGACCTGTGCTAAATAGCACAATTACCAATAAAACTATAGATAGAAGTAAAAGTCGTTTCCGCTTCATAGATATAAATTATTGAACGTTATTTCACTTTAGTCAGTTTATTGATTCAAAAACTATAAGAATCGTTTTTCTACTTTTAAAATAATCGATAAGATGCTTTTTGTTGTATTTATACCAAAGTTATGAAATTATTTCAATTCATCCAACTCGTAATAGCAAAAAAGAGTAACCACCTTGCGGTGATTACTCTTTTACTTGCGACAAAACGACAGTTTCGTTTATAGAATATTCAATTCTTTAAGTACACTATTCATATTACGAACGGCATCTGCGCTCTTATTGAAAGCTGCTTGTTCTTCAGTGTTTAATTTGTAATCAACGATTTTTTCAGCACCATTTTTACCAATTACAACTGGAACACCGATACAAATATCTTTTTGACCATATTCACCATCTAACATCACGCAACATGGGAATACTTTTTTCTCGTCACGAACAATTGCTTCAACTAATGCAGCTCCTGCAGCTCCTGGAGCAATCCATGCTGATGTTCCAAGATATTTTGTTAATGTAGCACCACCAACCATAGTGTCGGCAGCTACTTTTGCTAATGTTTCAGCATCAAGCAATGAACTTACTGGAACGCCATTGTATGTAGCCAAACGAGTTAATGGAATCATAGTTGTATCACCATGTCCACCAATTACAGTTGCATGTAAATCAGTTGCAGGAACATTTAATGCTTGACTTAAATAACATTTAAAACGTGAACTGTCAAGTATTCCACCCATTCCAATAACACGATTTTTAGCTAAACCTGTTTTTTTCAATGCTAAATAAGTCATTGTATCCATTGGATTGCTGATTACAACGATAATTGCATTTGGCGAATATTTTAAAATATTTTGAGCAACATCATTTACTATTCCTGCATTTGTTCCTATTAAATCTTCGCGAGTCATTCCTGGTTTACGTGGAATTCCTGAAGTTACAACTACCACATCCGAACCAGCTGTTTTACTGTAATCAGCAGTAACTCCAATTACTCTTGTATCAAACTCTAACAATGCTGCTGTTTGAGTGATATCAAGTGCTTTGCCTTCTGCAAATCCTTCTTTAATGTCAAGTAATACAATTTCGCTTGCTAATTCTTTTTGAGCCATTACGTTTGCACAAGTTGCACCTACGTTACCTGCTCCAACTACTGTTATTTTCATTTTGGTTATATTTTTATGATTAAAACTTATTCTTATCTAGGCATCAAAGATAATCATGAAATCAATATCTCAAGCCGAAAATATTTTTTTTTTAATAAGTAATGTGAAAGTTATTTACCAGCAGAAATTCGTTCATATATCCCCATTAAACTCCGAGTTGCTGTTTCATTATTAAACTGCTGAACATACTCAAAACCACTTGTTACCAACAGTTTATAATACTCTGGAGATGAGAGAATTTTTAAAATTCCATCGGCAATAGTCGAAGCATCATCAATATCGATATAATGTGCACCTGGTCCAGCAGCTTCGGGCAAAGATGATAAACGCGAGGTAATTACAGGTGTTCGACAATAAAGTGATTCAATTATAGGTATACCAAATCCTTCGTATCGTGAAGGGAAAATAAATATTTTTGCTCGATGATAAATTGAAGGTAAATGTGAATTTTGAATGTATGGGGCAAACACAACCTTCGATTCTAAATTATTTTTTTTAATATAATCGATAATTTGCTGTTTATATTCTTTCCCATTACCAATCACTAAAAGTGGGATTTTTAATTTATCACCCAATTGATGAATTGCTTGAACAATAGAAAGTAAATTTTTCCTTTGATTAATTGTTCCAACATATAATAAAAACTGACTAGGCAATTCATATTCTTTTAACGTTTGCTCAATCTGTTCTTCCGTTATTCCAACTTTAAAAGCATCGTTACAGGTTTGATATATCACAGATATTTTATCTTCCGGTACACCATAATGCAACATAATATCGGTCTTTGTGCTTTCACTGATAGCTATAATTCTATCAGATTTTTCACAGGCATACCGAAATTTATAATCGTACACTTTTCTATCAAACCAAGGAAAATCTTCGGGATGAAATTTGTAAATTATATCATGAATTGTTACAACACTACAAGTATTTGTTCGATGAATTCCCATTGGTAACTCATGCGACAAACCATGAAAGATATCGAGTTTATGTTGTTTAATGAGATTTGCAACATATGCTGAACGCCAAAGCCATCCTGGCATCGAATCGGGTTTTATAATTTCATAACCCTGTCCAAAAAATGATTCTGTCTCAGCATTATGAACTACTTTTGGAGTATACAGTAAATATTCATTATCGGGATATTTTTCTTTGAGCTTACTGATAAGCGTACGACTATAATTACCTAAACCCGTGGAATTATTAAATAATCGTTTAGCATCAAAGCCTATCTTCAACATCGTAATTCGTAATAGATAATTCTTAATTCTTATATACCTGAAGCCAGAATATCAGCAATATGAATAGCTTTTATTGGTAGATTATTTTTTTTAATGTATCCTTCAATGTTTATCAAACAAGACGATTCAGTTGTTACAATATACTCGGCACCCGAAGCTATCGCATTTTCGACCTTTTGAGATACCATTGCAGAAGATATTGAAACATGCTTAACGGCAAATGTTCCGCCAAAACCACAACAGACTTCACTGTCTTTCATTTCAATTAACTCAAGACCTTTTACATTTTTCAATAACGTTCTGGGTTCTTGTTTTATACCATATTCGCGTAATGCCGAACATGAATCATGAAATGTTACTTTCGCATTAAATTCAGCACCTAAGTCAACACAATGTAATTTATTGACTAAAAAATCAGTCAATTCAAAGATATTGTCTTTCAACTTTTCGCAGGTATGAACATGCGTAGAATCTTTCAATAATTCTGGATAATGATTTCGAATAAATCCAGTACACGAACCTCCTGGACTTACGATTGGATAAGGAACATAAAAATCTTGCACAAATTTTTCAGCCATTTTCCGTGTTTCTTTACTAAAACCACTATTGTATGCTGGCTGACCACAACATGTTTGATCTGGATTATAATGAATATCGCAACCTGCTTTTTCTAAAATTTTAACAAAATTAAAACCTGTTTGCGGATACAATTGATCGATAAAACAAGGAATAAAAATCTCAACGGTCATACTTTACAAGATATATATATGCAAACTTAGACATTTTTTTATTGACCAACAACTACAAAGAATGAATGTATTATTTTTTAAGATAACGTCTTTTAAACTACATTTGCATCATAAAACGATAAATAATGATTGGGATTATAGAACTTGAAAACATTGAATTCACAGCCTATCACGGTTGTTTTAAAGAAGAAAAAATTATAGGGAATAGATTTATTGTTAATCTGAAAGTAACAACTGATGTTTCGAAAGCTTGTAAATCGGACAATATTCTTGAAGCATTAAATTACCAAACGCTCTTCGATTTGATAAAAGAACAAATGAAAATAACATCAAATATTTTAGAACATGTATGTTCGAGAATCCTTGATGCAATATATGAACAATTTGGTAAAGAAGTGATTAATGCGACAGTAACCGTTTCGAAATGCAATCCTCCTCTTGGTGGTAAACTCGACAAAGTAAGTTTAACGCTGTCTCGTTAATTTTTTGTTAAACAAGCATTGCATAATTAAATAATCTTTTTTTATATTTGCCGTCTCAAAAAAACACTTTGGTCTCTTAGCAAAGTGGCTATGCACCGGTCTGCAAAACCGCTCACGGCGGTTCGAATCCGCCAGAGACCTCTGAGATAATTCTCAAACCATTGAAAGCGAACAGTTTAACTGCTCGCTTTCTTTGTTTTTGTCAACCATTTGTCAACGAATGAAAAAACAATAAAAAGTATTTACCCTTTTTATTCAATATATTACAACTACCGTTTAATAGAGCAAATTTATATACAAAAAAAGACAAAACTGGGATAATGGCAACAAATTAAGACATTAACAATTCTATATCAACGTATTACTATAGATGCTATTTATTTTCTCTTGACGTATCATAAAGGAATTTTCCAATATATATAACACTTATCATTGGTATCAACACTATTGCAACTGTATACCAATCAATAACACTATGTTTTGAAAATTCGAAATGAATTAATGAATTTTGATTAGAAAAACATATATCCTTAACAATCAAAAGTACCCAAAAGACAAGAGTTAAATCACTTAATATCATTGTTAATTTTGAAACTGAGAATCTATATGGTCTGAGTAAAAAGAATACGTTCTTATTTTTTTCCTTAATCTTAGTTGCAGATTTCCATATAAAAACTTTAAATCCAAGATTCTTCTCATAACTTGAGGCTGTAATCTCCCAATGCTCTTGCCAAAACTTACTACCTCTAACACTCAAACTAAATATTAAATTATAAAAGAACCCCATATAAGATATAAAAACAAGATATTTTTCAAAATTTTTTGAATTAAAGTACCCTGCAATTAAAATGGCAATTGTTCCCCAAAAAAACAAGGTTCTCTTCCAAAAATTATCAATCTCAAACTTTCGTGTATCAGTTATTATTTTATAAATCTCTGATATCTCAGGTTTATTGTAAGTATTATTTTGTATATCTTTTTTAACTTCATCATCAGTTAAATCACTTATTAATTCATCTAAAATATCACCCTCTGGCTCCATTTCAGAACTAGACAACTCATCAACATCCAAATTTAATTGCTGGATTGTACTGTCGATTTTAAAAAAGCGAGTTAAAATCCCCATCATTTTCAGTTGTTATTTCTTTTATACTTGGCCAAAGTTCTTTAACCGTAACTCCAATGTATTGACCTGAATCGATTAATGGAGACATTAAAAATCTGAATTTACCTTTTTCTGATTTATATTTTTCTTCTAAATTTTTATAAATCAATTTACGCCTCCTCTCATCATCACAGCTCACAATATAAAGATTTGATAAAGGCTTAACCCATCGAAGTCCTTTGAGGCAAGACTTTATAGTCTCTTTTAGTTGTTTCTGCTCTGAATCAACAGTCACTAATATATCAAAGTGCAGAGTAAAATACATAATCGTTGAATTTGTATTGTCATTTTATCTATTTGAATTTAAGCCAAATCTAATAAATTCTATATTATTATTTCCCAAAGAGAAAGAAAAAGAGAAAAAGAAAGATATTTCATCTGTTAGTCTCTTCAGTTTTGTGAAGATTTTTCTAGTTATTTTATCATCATCGGCAGTCAGTTCCATTTTGGAACTAACTGAAAATACATTACACACATTTTTTATAAATATCTTTTATATACATATGTTGATATTGTCGTCCAATTATTCTTTCCCTTTTAAGCGTTTTATGTCTTTGTCAAAATCCGATTCAAATAGTTGGTCTTGTATAATTCTGAATTTCTCAAACTCGTTTTCGGCAAATGTTTTAGCAATTTCAGCAGACACCTTTCCTAAATCTCTTAAAATATCCATTTCATTAAATTGTAGAAAAGCATCAAGTCGAACAATCCAATCTTTCATATACATTACGGTGCGATTGTTTGCTTGTAATTCAGCATAATCTAAATACATGGAAACAATTCGATTTAACCCATCTAATTCTTGTTCATTAAGGTAGTTTTTAGCAATACTTACATCAGGTTTACGAATTGCACCTTTAGGTGCATTTTTCCACGTTGTTAAGCCCATATTAGGCTTTTCACTATCGGCACGACTATGAATTATTTCGGCAGCCGTTTGTTTGGTTATTGCCCAATGTAATTTATTTTGAACCGATGCAAAAAACGTTTGTGTTGTTTCACTTTCAGTAGTATAATCGGCACTACATTGAGCATATATATCTGTTATTTTTTGGTAAAACCTTCGTTCACTCGAACGTATATCTCGAATGCGAGCCAATTGCTCATCGAAATAATCTTTGCCAAAAACATTATTTGGATTCTTAAGTCGCTCATCATCCATAGTAAACCCCTTGATGATGTATTCTTTTAATCGTTCAGTTGCCCAAATTCTAAAACTTGTTGCTTGTGTTGAACTTACACGATAACCAACCGAAATAATTGCATCGAGATTATAGAATTTTGTTTTATATGTTTTGCCATCATCGGCAGTTAGTTCCAAAATGGAACTAACTGAAAGTTCATTAAGCTCGCCACTTTCAAAAATATTTTTCAAATGTTTTGTTATCGCAGGTCGCTGAACTCCAAACAAAAGAGCAATCTTATCTTGGGTAAGCCAAATATTTTCATTGTGTAAAAATATTTCAACTTTTACTTTTCCATTGGGTGTTGTATAGAGAAGAAATTCATTGAACGAATTATTTCTTGCTAGTTGTTTCTTACCCATAATTCTTATTCCTTTAGTGTACGTACGTTCTTATTCTTCTATTTTAATTAACTCTAATTTCACTAATCTCGAACGAATAGCACCATCCGTTCGACAAAAATAATTTGCTAATTCTTTTATTTTAATTCCATCGTTAAACATTTTTGATAAATCTTGGTCAAGTTCCGATGTCCAAGGCTGGTATGCTTCTTTATATGTTTTTCTAAATTCATCAATTGAGAATGGTATTTTTTGATTAATATTTGTAATTAAATTATTTTCTTCAAATTCTTTAATTACAGATTCATTAATAGAAATTTTAGTTTCAATTTTAATATTACTGATTATTTGTTGTCCACAATAAGGACAAACAACCCATAATTTTTCAAGTTGACTAAAACATTTTTCACAAGTGATGACTTTTTCAACAACTGATTTTATAGGTAAAGTTGATTTTACTGTAAATATTTCGGGTATTTCTTTCAAGAAACTTGATTCATTCCCTTTTTCTGTTATCAAAAAGAGTTTGTCTTTTGCTCTTGTAATTGCAACATAAAAGAGCCTTCTTTCTTCTTCTAATAACAAATCGTGATTTGCTTTTTTTATAATTTGGAAAATTCTATCTTCCATCCAAATATCTGGAAATCCTCCACTACCTTCAGTCAAACCAAGAATAAAAACAATTTTTGCCTCTAAACCTTTAGACGCATGAATAGTTTTGAATTGAACTTTAATATTTTCGTTTTTAAAACGGGTAAAGTATGGCGAATACATTTTTGTTCTACGATACAAAAATAAAATATCGTCGTTTGATAAACCATCGTTCAATAATTCTTTGACTTTATCAAAGCAGAACTGAACATTTTCAGTTTCTGTATTTCCTGAGTAAACAACAATTTTATGTTCAGATTTTTTTGATGAGGTTATTTCTTTTTCAACTTTAAACTTATTATGCTTAATTACCTCATTACTAGCACCAACAATATTTTGGGTACTACGGTAATTCATATTCAATTTAATAACTTTTGAATTGGTAAAATGATTTTCAAAATCTACAATGTAGCTTACATTTGAACCTCGGAATCCATATATACTTTGCCAATCATCACCAACGCAAAATAATTGAGTTTGGTCAGTTAGTAATAGCTTAATTAGTTCTACTTGTAAATTATTAACATCTTGAAATTCATCAACTAAAATATATTGATATTTATTTTTGTATTTACTCGCAATATCTTCTTGATTTTTAAAAAGCAATGTGCTTTTAGAAATCAAGTCATTAAAATCAAGATATGATTTGTCTGTACAATATTGAATGTATCTTTCAACTATAGGAATAGCAATTTCATAAAAATGCCTTACTCTTTCGTGTTGGTCTTTTTTTGCATTTTCTAAAACAATTTTCGGGTCGATGTTTTCAACCTTAATCATGTCCGTAATTCTAATAATTTGAGTTACAAAATCCTTAACGTAATCGTGATAACCATTGAACTCTTCTTTAAATGTTAATGAAACAGTTTTTAAATAATTGGACGGTAAACGATTTTTAATAACCTTATCCAGCGTATGATTAAACAAAGCTGAATCTTTTGTCATACTTTCAAATGTTTTAATTAGAAGCAAATTGCCTTTTTCAAATTGCTCTTCTTTATCTTTCATTGAATAGCTTTTATCACTAACATGTTCGATGTACAAGTTTGCTTCTGGAACAAAAAAATCAGGATGGAAAGCAAAATCTTTAACATTTAATAGTGGTTCATATTCAAATTTAATACTGTGACGGTATAACCAATCAGCAATTGATTGTTCAGATTTAGAACGAACTTTCGTTCCATCAAGAGAAGTGAAATACTTACCATCTTTTGGAATATAATTGTTTTTACTTTTATCAATATGTATTTTATCAATTAGAAAATCCAATATATAACGCTTAAGTTGAAGTAGGAAATCAGTATTTTCACATTCTTCAATTAATAGTTTATGTACAACTTCAAAAATTGTTTCGGGTGCTACATTTTTTGAAAGTTCATATTCTTCATCACGTTTTTCGTCACCAATAATTCTGAATTTATTGTCAAATTCATTTACTCCAAAATTTCTTAATACACTATAACAGAAGCTATGAAAAGTTTTAACTGTTAAACCATCAATCCATTTATATTTTTTCTGTTGATGTAATCGTTCAATATCCTTATCTACTTTTGAAAGTCTTTTATCAAATAACATATTTTCATATTGACCAGAATTATCGGCAGAAATAATTAATCGGTCAATCATTTCATTTGTGGCATTCTTTGTAAATGTAATAGCCAAAATACTAGAAGGACTTATGCCCTTCTCTTCTATTAAGTATATTAGTTTCTGTAAAAGTGTTTTTGTCTTTCCAGAACCTGCACCTGCCAAAACTAAAAGGCGATTATCTTCACTAATTACCGCTTCACATTGTTTTTCATTTAGTGAACTTAAATCTGTTTTTGTTTCAATTAAATTCATTATCTATCGTGTATATGTTATAATTTGTGCTTTTTTAGTATTAACGAGTTTTTGTTACTGTTGTTCTTTTTCATTAATCGTTCATATATCTTTTTAGCTGTTTCTTTTGAATCTAATTCAGTCGTGTCAATTTGAATTTCTCTTTCATGACGAAATCTCAATGTATCTTCATTTATTTTTCTGCAAACTACAAAATCTTTAAACTGATCAATCGGTCTTTCACCAATACGTCGTTTAATTTCATTTTCGGTTGCATATAGTCCAAATATTGAAATTTTCCAAGCAGAGTTAAGTTTGCTTAATGTTTCTATATATGTATTTATTTTGTCTCCACTAAATGTGTCAATTACAATTATTGGCTTAAATCCTAAATCATAAAAATCATTAACTAATCTTGTAGATAATTTCAAAATATTGATATGTTCATCTTGGTTAGTCCAATCAACTGAAATAACCATTGAGCGAAGATTGTCAATTTCAACTCGAACACCTTTTGGAAAAAACTTTGTTAATTCTTTTGCTGTTTGAGTTTTTCCCGATGCAGGTGCACCTTTTATGATTACTATATCTATATCTAACGTTTCCATTAGTTGTAAATTATTTCAGGTACATTGCATGATAAATGTTTGCATGGAAAATCACAAGTCTTCATAATTTTAGAAACCTCAGTCGAACGCTTTTTGCAAAGTATCTGTATTATATCTTCTTTTCCAATATTCCCTAAAGGTTCTTTCGCAAGTGGAATTCTGCGATGGTCAAAACATTTAACTACATCTCCGTTTGGGTAAATACAAATATTTTTTCGTGCAGCACATGAAAACTCATTTGCGTTACTACTTTCAGAAATTGAAGAATTCCAAATTCCTCCAAAATCCATATATTGCTGTATCACGTGCTTAATGCCCAAATCCTTGCAGAACTTTTTTAGATTTGGTATTTCAGATATTGATTCAGCTGCTAAAACAGATTGTATTTGCAAATTACTTCCCAAATATTTTTTTGATAATTTGACATTCTCCATAACTTTATCAAAACTATCATTGCCTCTAAAATCATTCCATTTATCTTTTTCAAGTGTGTCTAAAGAAATAACTAAAATTTGATTGAGTTCTGAATATTTTTTCAAGAATGCTTCCGTAATTAATACTCCGTTTGTAACGGTGATTAATAGAATATCCTGTTTTCTTGATTCTTCTGCGATGATTAATACATCATTTAAATATAATAAAGGTTCACCGCCTGTTAAAGTTACTTGGTATAAATTCTCATTAAGGGTTTTTAAGCAATTGATAAAAATAGAAATATCAATATGCTCAATATCTTTTTCAGGTGTTTTCCATATACCACATTTTGCACATTTCTCATTACAGCGCTTAGTAATCATATATATAAGCTCATTGCCTTTTACACCGTAAAATCTTCGAATAGGTGTCTTATACCAACGATATATTCCCCACTCAATAGTTTTTAGAATGATTAGAGGGATTAATAAGTGTTTTTTATTTGTTCTTTTTATAAAAGGTTTGATCTCACCTAAATAATCATTTATTACGTGAGTAAAACTAGGTTGATTTGCTCGTCTTCTATATATTAAACTCATATGTGTTGCCTGAATAAATTGATTCTGATAAATCCCAAAGCAAAACAGTATGCCCTTCGTATAATGTTGCACTTGAACTTTTATACTTTTTAAATAATCGCACAAATCGGTTAAAACCTGTAAAAGTGTTTTTGTAACCGAAATCATGATGTAGTTTGGCTTTAAAACAAAAACCAATTTTATATTTACATCTTAGTCTTAAACATAAATCAACATCTTCACCAGCAGCAGTTGGAAATCTTTCATCGAAATAAAATTCTTTAGCAACATGAGATTTCATACCAAAGTTTAAAGAAGGCATATACCATAATTCCTTTCGATTGGGTAACAACCATTTACCATTCAGAGTACCATTTATATCATGATAATAATCATATATCGTTTTCCCATAGGCATAAGTCATTCCACCAACTGCACCAAATTCTGTTTTTTTTAAATACTCAGTCATTTGTTCATTCCATTGAGAATCTAAAATACAATCATGGTCGGTAAATAAGATGTATTCAGCATTTTCAGCAAGTGCTTTATCTATACCTATATTCCTTGCTTTTGCAGGTCCTCCATTTTCGGGAAGTCTAATCTGTTCAATAAAGTCAAAATTCAGAGAATAATTCATAGGACTTAAATCGTCAATTATATAGACTTTTTCAAATTGTCTAGTTTGCTGTTGAACACTATTTAATAATCTATTTAAGCAGTCAATATCCCATTTAGTCTTTATATAACAAGGAATTATTAAAACAGTCATTATATCATTTAATTAAGGTTGTAAGTTTGTCGTGTTTTTTCTACACTTGCAACAAACGTTATGTCTGGATGAAAAAACTGAAGTAAGCAAATTTTTATCACACGCAGTTATTTGCTGTGCTTTTTGTAGTCTTTATCTTTAATATTTAATGTGTCACCAAACTTATCAATCTCAACTTTTAAATATAGAGTGTCTTTATCTTTTGCAATTTTAATTTTCTCATTTATTATTTCAATTTTCTCAACCCCCTTCTCCTTGTACATTTCAAAAATCTTAAGTCCATTTGTCAAAAGCCCAATGCCAAGAGTTACGAGAATACCAATAAGAGTAAGGTTAAGTTTTGTAGTTGTGTTTGATTGATCTATTGCTGATTGTAGCTCTGCATCCGTTTTAAAATCATTTTTAATAAATTTTTTCAAAGAATCAGTAGTTACAATTTCCCGTCTTGAAAAGTGATAGATTAATTTTATTGTTTCTTCATCTTCAAGTTGATAACCTACAGGTGTTTCACTAACATCAAATTTACTTCCGAGTGTTTCAAATGGGAATTCTCCTGTTAAATAAATCTGACCTTCTCTTTCAAGATATTGAAACAATTTAACAATAAACAATAACTTGTTTTTTAGTTGTTTAATCATTTCATTTAATCCAGAACTGCCATAATTTTCAGTCACCTTATCAAGAAAAGTCTTTGCAATTCTAACGGGGCATTCAGTTTCAGAGTTTAATTCAATGAAATAATTAGGAAATAATTCAAAGTCAATAATATTACCAAGAACTGTCAAGCCACCTGGTGTTTCGTCAACTTTCAATAATTCTTTTAAAAGTTTTTTTTCGTAGTCACTAAATTCTTTCATGTTGTCATCTTTTTAAGCATTGCAAATAACTCGCGTATAAACAAACAAAAAGTATACTTTAATATCTTACTTTCAGTAAGTAAGTACCCTTTTATGTTATTAAAATTATCTTCAAATCTAACAAATTCTATAATAACATTTCCAAAAGAGAAAGAAAAAAGAAAAAAAGAAAAAGAAAGCTATTGCATCAGTTCGTAACATGAGTTTTGTCAAGGTTTTTTCTATTTATTTTGATTCCAAAACAATTTAAATCGACATCAAAATAAATAGAAAAACCGAAGGCTTGACCTTGACAAAACTCATGTTACGAACTATCTTCGCTTTGTTTTTTTGTTTATTCTTATCTGCCGAAGGCTCTGCCATTGACCGACCGTAGGGAGATGGCAAAAAAAGTCAAGTACATCAAAAAGCAAATGAGTGCGGGATTTAGGGTTTGCCTTGCTTTTTGATGTTCTTGATACCGCTTATTCTCGACGGCAGGCTCTTTTGTAAACTTTGGTTGTGTGATGGGTTTGCGTGGTTTATGAAAGTGCCTGACGGCGTGCCTTTCGTTAGTTTAAACCGTAGTGTATTACTAAAACGATTATTTTATCTTCTCTTTAAGAAGTGAATTAAGTTCTTTCAATAACACATTTTCTTCTTTCAATCGATCAATTTCATTTGAAGATTTATTTACTAAAAGATAATGTGTAAAAAAGTCATATTCCAATACTTGTGAAATAATTTGAAGTAAATCGGTATCTATTGATTTCCGTTTAAAGATATCATAAACATTTTCTCTCGATTTATTTATCCTTTTTGCAAATTCGGTAACAGTAAGCCCCTTTTTGTCAAAAACATCTTTAATTATTTTACCTATATCAACTTCTTCCATGATTACAAAATTCAAATATTTTGTAATTAAAAATTTATCATTTATGTTAATTATATAACTCATTTTCGTTTGTTATATTAAACATATTATGTAATATTGCAAACGTTATTAACTAAATATTTAAGAAAATGAAAAGAAAATTATTGATTCCAGCTCTCTTATTATTAGGAGCAAGTGCATTCTACAGTTGTAAAAGAGAAGGTTGTACCGACCCTGATAGTACGGTATATGATTCAAAAGCAAAAAAAGATAATGGTAGTTGTGTTTATGAAGGAAGCCATGTATTTTGGTATGGTAAAGCAACCGCAGACTCTTTACTCGCAAATGGCTACACATCATTATCGTATTATGTTGATGGTACATTAGTTGGTTCAACTGCTGCATCTGTTTATTTTACAGGAAAACCAGATTGTGGTGCTAATTCATCAATTACAGTAAAAAAAGACCTTAACGGCAATAAAACAAAATCATATTCTTATAGCGTTAAAGATGCTGTAACTGGCGAAGAAGTATGGAAAGGAACTCTAGATTTTAATGCTAATACATGTACCGCTTTTGAATTAACGTGGCAATAGAAAAATAAACAATCTAAGCTGACTATGCTTAGCTAAAAAAATGGCAACTAAGATACTAAAACGATTGTTTAACACTTAGTTGCCATTTTTGTGTTTTATGAATAATAAAAAGATTAAACATACAATAAATTGAAGATTAAATTTGTTCTCTTTTTTGATTACATGAAGGGCGTTTAGTAACACACGCCCTTCATGCTTAAATTCCAGCAAAGAAAAACCAGTTCTAAGCCAGTGTTTAATTGGCTTTGATGTGTAATTTCATAAAAATGTCTTAGCCGTTTTTTTATGTAGTTTAAAAACCACTTAAAATTTTCACATATTTCATCCGTAATCACCAGTATTTATGACAATTACAGACGTTAACTAAATATTTATTTTTTAAGTTCTTTTATTAAGAAATCAGCAAGGTCTAAACCATGTTTTTTATCTTCTTCAGTAGCATTTATTTCAATATAATCGAAAATGCTAACATTTGCTATTTTGGAAAGTTCATTCTTTTTAATATTCCATTCTTTAAAACCATTTAAATCTGGAATTAATAAGACATTTCTGTTTTTTAATACTTTGAACTTTTCAATATTCCAATTATTTTTACCGCCAGTTGCTAACCAGATATCATCTTTAAAAATTTCACTCGCAATTACTGCTGTTTTCTCACTTTCAACAATTACAACATTCTTTAATTTATCAATTAATAAGTGTTCTCCAAACAAACATTGTCCTAATTCAAATTCTTTGTTTTTCAATAATTTATGTACCCAACATATCTTGTTAAATGGAGTCTTTATTCTTTTCCCTGTTTTGGAATCATATTGCATTATCTTTCCCGTTCTAATTTTATCTTTTACATCAATTTGCCAAAAAATAGTTGCTCCATACCATTGTTTTGATGTACCAATACGATACTTAATAATCAAATCGTTTGTGACTTCGACACCGAAAAGTGTATTTAAATATTGTACAAAATTATTCTCTTCATATTTTTGCAAAGAAGCTAGGAACTTTGCAGATGATATATAAGAAATATCACGTTTAACAGAATCAAACTTTGATTTTGGTGGTCTTGATGTTAATTTCTGAGAATAATCAATTAGAATTTTGTTATCTTTAAAATAATCTTTGGGTGGATAATGATAACCACATTTATCGACACGATTACAATAACCAACATTTAAGTGTAAAGGTTTTCCTGTTTCAAAATCAATATATTGTGTAAAGGTTTTTACTTTATCATTGCATTTAGGGCAATGATATCGACTTAATTTCCCTTTATAGGGTTCTAATGCAAATCTGTATTTATTCATACTAAAATTCATTTAAATTAAAGTTTGCAATTTGCAAAGGCATATATAGGGGACTGCAAACTTGCAAACGAAAAACGTTGTTTGCAAAAACGTTTGCAAATGAAGTCTACAATAATGCAAACAACTAATATTCAATTTCATAAGATTGGAATTAAACTATAATAAATTATTTTTTCTTTCTTTTCTTTACACAAATGACATTCTTTCCCATCATTATTTAAAATCACACTTTTAAAACATATTATTTCTTTTATTCGAGCTTCAATGGTTCGATCTTTTGATTTTAATTCTTCGCATAATGTATCAAGTAAAAGCCTTCTTTGTATTTTAGAATTATCACCAAGATTAATCTCAAGTAGTTCAATAATATCTTCATTTGATGCTTTTTGCTTTCGACTATTAACAATGTTAGTTATATCTATTGAATCGGCTAAAACGAGTCCTTTTTCAATTTGACAATATTTTATATGAAATGATGTGTGTCTTGCTGTACTTCGGCATTTTAAATATTTAACTCTAATTATATCAGTATCATTTTGATTTGAATCTTTTTCAAAACTGACTTGAATTACAGTACTAGCTTTATTTTTTAATTCTGAACCAAAATGTCCTCTAGCTTTTTCACTTTGTGGATTTTCATGAATCAGACAAAGAAAAACAACATTATGTTCATTGATCGTCATATTCATTAAATCAATCAACTCCATACTCTTATCTGTTTTATTAAAATCTTCGATACAATCGGTTGAAACATCTAAAACAATAAATAAAGGAGCATCTGTTTCTTTCTTAATATAATTAAGATATTCATTTAATGTTGAATATCTTTCTTTTCTTGATATTTCCAATAAGCTTATATACTTGAAATTATTGGGATTAGCTGATTTGTCATAACCGGCTTTTATTAAAATTGATTGAATTGCAAAAGGGAATTGTTCTTTTAAATTTCTTTCAGTATCAACATAAACAACAGTATGAGTGGCTTCAAAACTCGACCTTTTGAAGCCCAGTAATTCATTTTGACAACCATTAAGTTTTAATAATGCAGAACAAATATATTCAGCTAATCTACTTTTATGAACTCCTGCTTGACCTTGTATAAAATTAATTGTATGCGGAAATATAAAAGCATTATCACCATGTTTTAATATAGGTTCAGAAAACTTAATATCGGTAGATTTAATTTGTTTTAAGTTTTCACCTGTTTTCAAAACCTTGTTGAGATTTTCAGAATAAACGTTTTTACATTCTTGATTGTTGAAACTACTAACAATTTCATCTTTAATAGTTTTAATAGTTATTACAGAATCAGTACTTTGATTTATTTCAGTTGTTTTTGTATCTTTGTTTTGCGAATTCAAAGAAACGTCGGAGGTGCTAAGTGATTTATTCATTTTCCCTCCGATTTTTTTTTGTCCAAAGTTGACGATTAGCCAAATATTTCTTGAACTTGACACAAAATATTTCATTTCTATTTATCATAACAGTTAATTTATGGCAATGAAAGTTTGTTCAACCTCAAGACGTTTGTAATAGATGCGGTTACCTATTCCATAAGACTTAAGTTTTCCTTTTTTAGTCCAGTTATGAATTGTGCTTAAATCAACTTTTAAAAGTTCTTTAACTTCATTTCTGGTTAAATACTCTGTGGGTTGAATTGGTTGGAATTGCGTTTTTAACTCCGTAAATTCTTTTTTTACTTCTGTTATTACTCTGGAAGTAATTTCATCGAGCGATGCGTGTAATACAATTGTAGTTTCCATATAGAATAATTTAAAATTTATTCTGCAAATAGAAACTAGAGAAATTTCAGGAAATATGTAGGGAAAAATATTTTTCCCTAAAAAGATAGTATGCTATTTAATACAATTTATTTCTGAGTTTTAAAGTCCTTAGGATTAACACCTTTTTTAATAAGCTGTTGTTGTATAATATCAATATTTTTACGACTTAATGGACTTTTACTTTTATTGGAAGTATCTCCATAGATTAAATTTATCATCGGTTGTATTGTACTAATTTTTGCTCCCATGATTTCGGCTAAACATTTCGCTAATTGATTTGGTATGTTAAACGGTTGTATTTTTTGTAATTGGTCTAAAACTTTTAGTTCATAGAGTAACACAATTCTATGAGTTAATGAATTAATATTTTTTTCATCATCAAAATCTATATCTAAAGTTTTAATTTCTTTATTTTCTAATTCTTTTAGCTTTTCATTTAGAAAATCAAGTTTTGAACGTTGAGCAAATTGAATTTTTTCAAACATTTCTTCATCAGTAAACCAAAACAAAAAGAACTTAACAGACTCATAATCTTCTGTTTTTAACTTTTCAATAATTTCGATAAACGTTAGTTTTTCTAATTCACGTATTTTAAAATATTTTTCATTTTTTTTGATTTCATATTTGATAAAATCTATTTCTTTAGCATCATTATTATAAAAATTCAAATATTCTTTCTTTTTCTTTTCATATACTATTTTAAATACATTACAGGTACAATAATCCCAATAATGATTTTCGATTATACTAAATTCATAAGATTTTTTATATAGATATGTAATTACCTCGATAAAATACTCTTTTGTTAAATCGTTATAAAAATTAGGAATTTCATTCCAATTAAAACCGTTAATAAAACTTTTAAATTTCATTTCAGTAATTTGAGAAGCAGTCAATTTGTATGAATTCCTAATGAAAGATGATTCAAACTCAGTATCTGTTATAATATGTTGTTTATTAATTGACTCTAAGTAAGTTGAAACACCATTAAGATATTTATTCGTATTTTCCATATCAAATTAATTTACATTTCTAACAATTTTCAAAACAGGCTCTTTCTTTGCATTTAATGTTTCTTTTGTCCAAAAATCAGCAAGTTGTTGAGCATAATCGGTAGATGTCTTTCCAATATATTCTAAAAACTGTACTTCTGAACTATGTCCAGTAATATTAATTAATAAAGCAGTTGGAATATCTCCATAAAAGTTTGAAGCAAAAGAACGTCGGCAAATATGAGATGTTACGAGTTGCCATTTTTCATAAGTGCCATATTCTTTCAATTTGGTTGTAGGATTTATTAAAGCTCCCTTTGTCATTTGATTTACTCCCGATAATTTAGCAATATCTTTAATGTGCAAATTAAATTTTTGGTCTGATAGTTTATGAGGAAATTCGCCTTCCCGTTTATCTAAAAGCTCTTTAACTTTAGGATGTAAAGGTATTGCAACTCGCTTCCCTGTTTTCTGTTGTGTCAATTCAATTAGCTCTAAACCGTTTTTTATACTGATATTCTTTTTTGTAAGTTGCAATAAGTCGGAAACTCTTTGTCCGATATAACAACCTATTATTAACCAGTCTTTTGCATTTGTCAAAGCTTCTCGTGTAAATGTTTCTCTTTCTATTGCAATTAAATCATCAAATGTTAGAAATATTTTATCAATCTTAACTCGATAACCTTTTACTTTTTCAAGTTGTAGATGTGTATCAAAACCGTTAAATTTTGCATCTCGGCAAACTGTTTTAATGTAGGTAATCAACCGTCCTGTGTAATTGTCCGAATAACCTTTATTTTGTGACAAATACTTAATCAATTCAGTTTGAAATTTAATATCAATATCTTTTAGTTTGTATTTAGCATTTGAGAATTTCTCAAATGCTAATAGTACATTTTTAACATAGCTATATTTTTGTGTCGTTCGTTTACTCGTTCCTTTTGTTCCGTTTTGATTTACTCTGTTTGGTATATTTTCAATGTAATAATCAAAATAGTTAGTGAGTATATTTAAATCAATTTCGTTTTTCGGCGTTTTGTCATGGATTTTATCGATTTGCATTTGCAACCATTCAGCAGTAATATCAATATTTTTTGAAACGGCAATATTATAATTTTCTAAAATTGTCGTTTTACTTTTACTGAGATCAGTTTCCAATTTCTTCAAATTGGCGTTATTTTGCTTTGGTGCTTTTTTATCGTTGCTCCAATCATTAGGTTCACAAAAGAAACCAGATTTTCGTCTAAAGACATTTTTCCTATCAATTGATAAACGGAAGTAAATCTGTTTACCTCTAATTTCCGAAACAACTGTTGCCATATTTGTAAATTTTAAGTCTGTACAAATATAATAATCTTTGTCAACCGTTTGTCAACCAAACATCAATATTATGCTATTTCATGCTATTCATTTCCATCTAAAACAAAAACACAAAACCCCTACATATATTGTATATATTGGGCTTAAAGCTATTTTTACTGGCGTTTTAAATTAATAATAAATGGACAGATTCGACTCCGCCAGAGACCTCAGCAAAAAACCCAAAACATTTGATTTTCAATGTTTTGGGTTTTTCTTTTTAATGATTTTCCCCATTTTTTCCCCGTTCAGAAATATGAGGTAATAGTTATTAATTATCTTTAACTAACTCTTCAGCCAACATTTTAGCCTGTGTAATTACCGTTTCTACTGCTTTTTCTTGTAAATCGGGTGGATATCCATGTAAGCGTAATATTCTACGAATATTTCTGCGTAATGCCGACTGAACGCTTTCTTTAATAGTCCAATCGATTGTAGTGCTGTTTTTAACTGTTTTTAAAAGCTCCTGGGCAATATGTTTCAATATATCATCTCCAAGTATTTTAACAGCACTATCGTTAACATATAATGCGTCATAAAAAGCTAACTCCCGAAAATCTAAACCTAGTTTATCTCCACGAGTATAGGCTTCACGCATTTCACGAGAAAAAGGAACAAGTACCTTTTCAATAAACTCAATGTTATCTATTTGTCCATTATGGTATCGTTGAATAGCTTCTTCTAGTTTCTCTGAAAACTGTTTACTTTGAATAAGATTGTATTTCGATTGTTTTCGTATTTCATCTTTAAGAAGTTTTTTCAATAATTCAACTGCAAGGTTTTTATGTTCCATGCCTTGAATTTCTGCTAAAAACTTATCATCCAAAATACTTATGTCGGGTTTTTTAATTCCAGCTGCATCAAATACATCAATAACTGAATCGCTTACTATTGCTGAAGAAACAATTTGCTTAATGGCTAGTTCAATTTCTTCGTTTGATTTTCCGCCACCTTCTATTCGTCCAATTTCAGTAAACTTCAATAAACGAGTTCGAATTGCCTGAAATAATGCAATATCGTCTTTTAACGCTTCGGCTTTTTCATGAGTAGATACTAAAGCATAAGCTTTAATTACTTTTGATGTAATATCACAGAAATTTTCAGTTCCATTTTCTTGACTTTGAATATAATCCTGAATTGTTTTTATATATCGCAGTTTTTGTTCTGCGGTAAGAGTAAAAAACTTCTTCCAATCGAAGTATTTTAATTGATATAACACAGCTTCATAAAATTCAAGCATTTTAGCTACAGCCAATTCATCATCCAATGATGGTTTACCTTGTCCACCACTTGCTGTATATTCAATCATAGCTTCCTTTAAGTATTGTGCTATACCTAAATAATCGACAACTAAACCACCTTCTTTCCATTCAGTAAACACACGATTGACTCTTGCAATTGCTTGCATCAGTCCATGTCCTTGCATTGGTTTATCCACATATAAAGTATGTAAACAGGGGGCATCAAATCCTGTAAGCCACATATCACGTACTATAACCAATTTTAGTTCATCCTTTGGATTCTTTAAACGATCACCAATAGCTTTTCTTTTTTCTTTATTTCGAACGTGTGGTTGAAATTCGGAAACATCAGCTGATGAACCAGTCATAATAACTTTTATCATACCTTTGTCATCCTCGGTATTATGCCATTGTGGACGAATTTTAATAATTGCATCGTACATTTCAACACAAATTCTACGACTCATACAAACAATCATTGCTTTGCCTTCGAGTACAGATGTACGTTTTTCGAAATGAGTAATTAAATCTTCGGCTATCTTTTCAATTCGTGGTTTACTTCCAATTACAGCTTCTACACTACTCCATTTTGCTTTTAGCTTTTGCTGATTGGTTAGCTCTTCACTTTCGGTAAGTTCTTCGAATGCTGCATCTAATTCTAGTTTCTTTTGTTCTTCGAAGTTTATTTTTGCAACACGACTTTCGTAATAAATTGGTACTGTTGAACCATCTATAACAGCTTGTTGAATATCGTAAATATCAATATATTCGCCAAAAGTAGCTTTTGTATTTCGGTCAGTACTTTCAACAGGAGTTCCAGTAAATCCAATATATGAAGCGTTTGGTAGACTTTCACGCATTCGACGTGCAAAACCATCGAGAAATCCATATTGACTTCTATGTGCTTCGTCTGCTATAACTACAATATTTTTTCTATCACTCAATACTTTGGCTTTTGTTCCTATGTATTGAACTTTTGGTTCTGATGCAGTATTATCTTCGGTGTCATCATCGAATTCAGGTAAAAATTTCTGAATTGTAGTAAAAACGATTCCACCCGATGCAACTGTTAATAGTTCTTTTAAGTTCCGTCTATTTTCAGCTTGTTGGGGTTGTTGTCGTAATAGTTGTTGGCAATTACTAAATGTTTCAAAAAGTTGATCATCCAAATCGTTTCTATCTGTTAGTATTATGATCGTAGGATTTTCCATTAACTCATTGGTGATGATTTTACCTGAATAAAACACCATACTTAGGCTTTTACCACTTCCTTGTGTATGCCATACTACTCCAGCTTTTCTATCACCATCAGTTGCAGTTGCTTTTATTGTAGTATTTATAGCTTTATTTACAGCATAATATTGGTGATATTGAGCTATTTTCTTTATAGTTTCCTTTTCATTTTTCTCATAAACCACAAAGTTTTTGATTGCATCGAGCAATGTTTGTTTGTTACATAAACCATTTAATAAAATCTCTAATTGTAAATCAGATGACGTTTCGAGCGAGACTCCATCTTTCGTTTTCCATGGCTTAAAGTATTTAAAACTACTACTAATAGTTCCATAAGCTGCATCCCAACCATCGCTGATAATATTAAAACAATTGTAGGTAAAAAGTGATGGAATGGCTTCTTGATAGTTTTTGATTTGATTGTAAGCTGCTTGTAAGTTCGCCTTTTCTGTAACGGCATTTTTTAGTTCAATAACTACCAATGGCAATCCATTTACAAACAGAATTATATCGGGACGTTTATTTCTATTACCTTCGATAATCGTAAATTGATTTATAACTAGAAACTCGTTACTTTCAGGATAAACAAAATCAACTATATAGACTTTTTCGCCACGAATACCATCGGATTTTCTAATTTCAACATCTATACCTTCAGTAAGATATTTATGAAAGTTTTGATTATTGATTAGAACATTGGGACTCTCGGTACGTAACAGTTTTTTTAATGCATCTTCTTTTGCATCTTGTGTAATTGTTGGATTGAGTTTATCTATTGCATTACGTAAACGACTAATTAACACAACATCGGCATATTGTCTTTCAGGATGTTCACCATCGGGAGAAATTGTTGGACCTAAAATATAGTTGTATCCAAGATTTTGCAAATAGCCGATTGCTATTAGTTCAATATCATTTTCAGAAATAGGGTTCATTATTCTTGTAAAAGATTGTTTTTATTATTTGTCAAGTCTATTTCTAATATTTTTTCAACTTCCTCGCAAAACCATACCCATCTATTATTAATTGCTTCAACATTCCATTCTTTATTAAACCTATTAGCATTGTAATCATTAACAATCTGTTGAGTCATTTTAAAAGATGTTATCTTGTCATCTGCTTTATGATTTCCTGTACCATCATATGCTTTTATTTTTTTGACAAATCCATCATTACTTGCTGAAATATTCTTTGTTCCACTTAGTAATGTTAAATTAGCACCAGAATGTATCCAATCTTCAATACCTTCAATTTCGTTAAAATATTCCCAATCAGAATTTTTAGCATAACCTCTTGGCAATATATGTTCTGTATGAATATTCTTATTTCCCATACTAAAAAATGGAGGATTGTCCTGTTGATTATATTCAATCATATATAACAATGGTTTACACCAAGCTTCAAAATATATATCTCCATTTAGATTATCTGTAGCTCTCCTAATTGTATCTGATTCCAAACTATTTTCTAGCTGATCTTTTATAAAATCAATTGATTTTTTTTCTCGTAACCATGAAATTATATTAAAAGAAGTTTGTTTGATTTTAGTAAGAGTATTTCCTGCAATCCAATTTATATAATAATATCGTTTAAATACTTTTAAAAATTCTTCATATTCTTGATAATTAGAATCAAGTGCAGTTAAAACAATACTTCGCCAATACATACTCCATCTTAAATAAAAGAAGCTATACATTAAAGAGTCTTCTCTATAATAAACATCGTTTTTATAGTGAGATATAAATTCTTTAAAATTACTAATAACATCATTTGGATCTTTGTTCTCAAATAATTTTACCATTTCATCATAAAGCGATTTCTCCGGATTCTTTCCTAATAAAGAATATTCATATAAAACAAATAAGTCATTCATATTTTCTTCAGTATCTATCGCAATATTTTCGCAGAACTTCCAATCATCCATAAACCTATCTTCTTTTTGTTTTTTGAGTTCATTATCCAATTCATACGTTTTGTGTATTCGCCCTATTAAATAACTTTTTATTAAATCGGAATTCGATAAATCTAACCCTCTATCATTTAAAACTTGGAACAATTTTATAGCAAAACTCACAGAATGACAATCTATTCGAATAATTTTTACACTATTAAAGAGATAATTGATAAATATACCAGCTTGCTCTTCACCCAATTCCATTAATCTTTCAGTAAAGAAATACGAGGTGTTCCTAAATTTACAATCTGGAGCTTCCTCTACCCTTAGTTCTTTTTTATATGGTTTTTTATTTAAAATAGACGTACCTTCTTTTAATACCAAATTTTGAAAATCACTTTCATGATTTGAATGTGTTTTCAATCTTAATCTTTCGAATCTGTCATTATATTTTATTGACGATTTTATGATGTTTCCATCTATAGCAAAAGGATCTGTATCTAATATAGATTGATTTAAATTGGGATATAAATCTCGACAAACACAAAGTAAAATTAATATGGTTGTTAAGCGTTGTTGACCATCAACAATATCTAAGTAATTAGACGTTTCCTCTGGTTTAGCAGTTATTATTGAACCTAAAAAATAATTTGGTTCATATTCCTGTGCTTCAATTAAATCACTCCACAACTTTTCTATTTGTTCATCTCCCCATGAATACGGGCGTTGATATCTTGGAATTTGATACAGTGCATCTTGATTTCCAAAAAGTGCTTTAATTGTTAGACTATGTGGTTTAAAAATATCTTCCATCTCTATATTTATTAAAATTTTTGATACTGTTATTTTAATTTAAAGCTACTTTCTTTAACGTTGATGAAGTTCTTCCAAAATCAATTTCTTCAAAATCTTTAGTTGCTTTTTCTTGAACATCAACATCTTTTGTTTTAAGTATTGCAGACATATATTTCAATTTTCTTTTCACATTCTCAATCAAATCTGACCATTTGATTATCCATATTTCAATATTTTTATCTTCATTTTCGAAGTAGAAATAAGGATTTTCTTTACCGATTTGTCGTCCTTTAATATCAAATTCAGCTTCACTATTAATTTCAGAACTTACTAAAAGAATTTTGTAATTTATTTTCTTTGAGAAAAAACCTTTTTTCTCGATTTCTCTTGCATATTTCATTACTTGTCCAATTTCTTTTGGACTAATTTTTACTTTTGGAGCTTTTAATTCTACTATTAAAACTTCACGTTTATTATAATCAAGTATTTTTTCACTGTACATAAATAAATCAGTAATCGATTTTATTGGTTTATCTGTAACCTCAGCAATATTATCATCTGATTTTGAAGGTTTATATTGTAAAATATCGTCTCTCAATTGATTTAGATTATTCTCTAAACCTTTATCTGAAAGAAGTCTTGTAGAGTCATTATACTCTTCACCAAAAACCCAAAGCATTTTCTCTAAAAATTTATGTAGCTCTTTTCTTTCTTTTACATTTTTCGAAATATCAGAATAAACAAGTTTTTCAAGAAATTCAATATCTTCAATTTTCGATGCTACTTTATCGGAAAATTCAATTATATGTTCAAGTTCAGTTTTTTCAAGTAAATCAGAGAATTTTGAAAGCATTTTAGTGTTTAATTTTAGAATACCTTTTAATATACTATCAAGTTCACCATTGGAAATTGTTCTATCTATTAAAGGATATACTATTTCTCTTAGTCTATTTTTTTCATTCAAAATATTATACCGGTCTTCAACTAAATAAGCAAGCTTATCAAATAGAATAACTTTTGATTGTGAACTTGTTTTTAATCTGTATGGATAGAATTCATCTGACTTGAGTTTATCAGTGAAATTATCAAATTCCCTATTCTTTATTTTATAAAATTCATTTAATTGATGTTTGATAAAATCTTTGTAATGTTTAACATTCTCATCCAAACCATCCAAGTCAATATTTCTATACATATCTGAAGGCAAAGAATCAGATGATATATAAATAAACCATCCACCAATTTTAGGACTTAACCAAGTTGCATCAAACTCAAATCCATTTGCAATGGTTTGTATTCCAGCATTCATCGTTGTTAAAAAAACTTTTATTCTTTCAACATTTTTAATATTCATTGCATCAAATAATATTTGATGTTCTTTCCCTTTTTTATCCGTATATGGTAAAATTCTTTTTTCGGGATTTCCAACGACAAAATCTTTCGGATCAATTTTCTTATTATTGATATAGAAATTTATCTCTTTATTAAAAATTTTCAATGGATATCGTTCAAAAATAGAATCATGAATTTTATTTTCTAAAAATTTATCTATGATTTTCTTTTTTGGTTCATTTTCTGTAACATTAGAATCATATAAATTATTAATTGAAACTTTATAACATGTTTCATGATTTCCAATTAATACTTCTTCTTGAGTATCAACATCAATTTCAGAAACATTGATATTATTACCAAATTTATCAAAGGATAAAGGCAATGTCGCTTTTGAAAATGTTTTATCATTTGAGCAAAACCCAATTGTTTCAATTCTAATTTGTTTCCCTATTTGAAAGGCTGCAAACCTACCAATTCCTTTTCCACCTTCTTTATTACTTGTGCCAATATCAAGAATTTTTCGTTCAAAGTCATTTATATGCACACCAATACCATCATCTTTAACAACAATCTCTTTAATTATTAGCGGATGAACCTCAGTAGGGCTTGTATAATCAATATCAATCCAAATATTTTTTGCTTTTGCTTGAATTGAATTATTAATTAACTCACAAAATGCACTGAATGTGCTAATATAGTTCGCAAATAGCTCATTAACTAATCGTGAATTTGTGGTGAATTTTCTTTTCATAAATTTTACTTTTTATTTTCTTGAATTATTCTGAGCTAAAAAATCGTTTTATTTTATAAACTCAAATATTTTCCTAAATCTTGCAATTGTTTCTTCCGATAATTCAATTTTTTCTTCTTGAATAAAAAGATTTTGAATCGCAGTATTGAATTTTGATTTATTAAACGTTTTCTCGTTTGTATCAAATGTTTGTATAATTTTTATTTGCTCATCCGAGGCAAATAGTTTTTCAGTTGGAAACGCAAACGATTTATCTATATCCTTTAAAGTAATGACATGATTAGCGACAACAACTCCAAATTCATGTATATATCTTTTTTTAGCATCTTCTCCAGGCTTATCTCCGTCCAAGAATATTGTAAAATCCTTACACCAAGCTAAATATGTTGCAATAATCTGATTATTTCTATCTGCACCATTACCAGGATAAAACTTCACATCACTATATTCATTTTCAAAGAATATTTCATTCATATATCTAAAAGTGTAATAATCATTTTTACCTTCCGTTAAAATAATATTAGGAACCTCTTCAATATGACTTGGTGAATATTCAATAGCATCTAAAATTGGCTGGAAATAAGTCTTTTGTTCTGGATGATCAACCACAAATTGTTTATATATTACTGCTTCAACATCAGTATTTTCAACTTTATATTCAAATTCTTCTTCATATTTCAACGCTTTATTTCGAACGATATAAACCCCTGAAAGCCATTTTGGATTTATAAGATGATGACTGTGTGTAGTATAAATAAGTTTACAATTCGTAACCAATTTCTCGAATGTGAAAAGTAAATTCTTTTGTGCTGTTGAATGTAAATTAGACGCAGGTTCATCTAAAAGGAACAATATTTCACCTTTTTCTGTAGCTCTATTTTTTCTAAATTCGGTAAACAATAAAAACGTAAAAAACCATTTAAAACCTAAACTCCTTTCCGAAATTTGAAAAGTATCTGTTCCTTCTTTTAACTTTATTTCAAGATATGCTAGATTTGATTTAATATCAATATCGGCTTTCAATTTTATCTCTTTGCCCGATGAATTAAATAATTGACCCCAAGCCGAAAAAACAACTGTTGTTATCTGTTTACTCATTCGTTCCAAAGTAGAATCTAATGCATCTTTCAATCCTTCATCCTTAATTCTAAGCCTACTTATAATATGATCTTCAATTGTCAAATCTTCTTTAAATGTATCCATGATATCATTTATAACATCACGATACATTTCTTGTTCTTTATCCTCTTCAGGAGACTTTTCAAGATATATTCTATTAGGAAAATCGAATAAGAAATTAGGATAATATATAATGGAAGGATATAATTTTGTATATATAAAACTCATTATTTTTTTAAATTCATCTGACGAGTCGTCATATGCCTTCGGAATTCGTTCTCTGTCTTTACAACCTTTGATTGTTATATATTGATCTAATCCTGACTTATCTTCTAAATAAACAGTATTTTTAAATTCAAATGCAATAACCTCCTTAAACATTTGAATTGGCTCAATTGTTCTAAATCCTATACTTTTAGCATAATCACTTATAGCTTTTTCATCATGACTATTTAGAACTAATGTTGCATGAACTTCTATTGAATCAGTAAAATTAAATTTACGATTTTTGGGAATTAATGTATGAATGTCTTGGGGTTTTATATCATCATTTATTAAATTAATAGCCTCAAGTACAGTAGTCTTTCCACTTTCATTTAAGCCAACAAGAGTAATTATATTTGATTTAGGTTCTTTATCTAAATCAATAGTCATTTCTTTTATTCCCTTGTAATTTTTGATATAAAACGATTTGTATCTCATAAATTAAGTATTTCAATTTTACCACTCATCAACTTAGGCATCAAACTATCTCGGGTTTGTGTTAGAGTTTGGATTTGAGCTTTGTTTATTTCTATTTTATTATCAATAGCTTGAAGAATTAATTCACATTTTTTTATAGTTTCTTTTGGTGGAAGTTTAATTTCAAAGAGTTCTATAGAATCTTTTGTAATCATTCTAACCGTCGAACCTTTCGAATTTGCTAGAATATGATTTTTATATTCTTCCGACTTAAATAACTGAAAGAGTATTGAATTACTAATTTCAGAATCATTATTTACTTTATAAAGATTTGTACCGACAATAACTTTCTTTCCTTCCAAAGAAATAGGAACTCTTGCAGGAAATCCAAGAATTGGCAAATTATCAGATTGCTGACGTGTTGCAATTACAATATCTCCAGGATAAACTAAATGGTTTTTACTAGACTCACCAGAGTATGGACGAGCTCCAGTTAATAGAAATCTTTCACTAAATGAAACACATCCCATACCAAGCAAAAGAGCATCACCAGTTCCTATATATTTACCTTCGTAAGAAAATCCACCTTTTATTTCAATTAATTCGCCTAATTTTACCTTTTGCCAATCTTCTTTAGCTTCTGACACAAACCATTCTTTAAAAATGGTTTGTGCCATTGTTTCAAGGGTTTGGTTCATTTGTAGGTTGAGTTCTATTTTATCGTCAAGCGAGGAAAGGATATCGGCAATTTTGGTTTGTTCTAGAATATTTACAGGTATTTCAATTTCTATATTCTCAAAGGTTTGTTTTGTAATTGTATCAAATACAGCTCCATGTGTGTGTTTTTTTATTTTCCCAAGACTTTCTTTTAATAGATAATACAAAAAATTATTTTCAGTCTTTTCATTTGCATATATTCCATAGCATGATTGATTAAAAGCCATATCTTTTCCTAATACGGCTAATTCCCCAACTGTTCCTCTTGCGGAAATTATAATTTGACCTTTCTTAAGAATTTTTGTACTACTTTCTTTTAATCCTTTTTCTGTAATTGTTTTTTCAGTATTATACACTTTCTTGGTTTTATTTCCAAAATCAACAACTGAGAGCCAAGGAATATCTCCATTCCAATATTCGGGATTAGAGGTTTTTGGTGTTCCTCCCCCAACTAAAATTAGAATTTCATTCAACTTAAATTTTTCCCACTCACTCATTATTATTCATTTATTTTTTCAATAAACCATTCTATACGGTCAAGCACTTTTGTCATTATTATTTCCTTTATTTTTGCAATGTCTTCTTTTGTTAAAGTTTGATGATACATTTTTTTCAGAAATGGTTGTTGATTATTATAGTTCGATAATGCAAAGTCGTACCAATACTGATTTAGGACTAGTTTTAACTCAATAAATTCACTTAAATCATCGGTTCCTGCTTTTTTAAAATTCAGCAATCTATACGTAAATGTAAGTGATTTATGTTCGATAGCTTTATCTCCGTTTTTCCATATCTCATCAACTTGTTCCTGCGCTAAATTTATATCCTTTGAAGTATGCCAACTATAAGCAATTGACAAGAAATGGTCGGCAAAATCATCAGTAAGTTTCTTTATAAGCTGATTATATAATAGTTTTAAGGCTTTTACATATAACTGTTCTGCTATCTTAGCTGTTATTGGCGTTTGTATTTCGTCTTTGACAATTGCCTTTATTCGTTCTTTAACGGCTTGTAATCTTTTCTCTACTGGACTTTTATTTTCTTGCAACTCTTTTTCTAATTCTTGTTCAAGTTCCTGTACACTTGGTAACTCATCTTTAAATTTTGCTGGTAATGTTTTCTTTAACTTATAATCGGCTACACCTAAAGGCTTTTCAATACCTCTGAGTGCATATTCTATTACCATTTTATTGTTTGTTTTGCAAAGCAATATGCCTATTGTGGGGTTATCTTCGGGCATTTTAACTTGTCCATCTACAGCATTTAAGTAAAAGTTCAACTTCCCAGCATATTCAGGTTTGAATTCACCAACCTTAAGTTCAAAAACTACATAACAATGTAAACGAGTATTGTAAAACAGTAAATCAAGAAAAAAATCATCGCCACCAACTTCAATATTATATTGATTCCCAACATAAGCAAAGCCTCGTCCAAGGGATAACATAAATTTTTTAAGGTTCTGAATTAAAGCATTTTCCAATTCTCGTTCCTTAGCATCTTCGGTTAAAGTTAAAAAGTCGAAAGAATATTCATTTTTAAACATTTCCTGTGCTAGGTCTGATTGAAAATCTGGTAAGGTATTTTTGAAATTTGTAAGTGCCTTGCCTTGTTTTAAATGTAATTGACCTTCAATTTGTAAATTAAGTACACTTTTACTCCATCCATTGTCAAGTGTTTTTTGAATATAGAATAGTCGCTCATCTTCTTTCTTTAGTTTATCAAGGATGATGGTATGATGTGTCCATGGTATTTTTGCAACCAATGGCTGCAAAAATATAATAGATTGATTTTCTGATTCTTTCGATTTTGCAACCGATGGTTGCAAAATTGGATATGCAATAGAAAAATCGCGCATATATCTAAGATTTCTCTTGGAGAAACCAGTCATATCGGGAAATTCCATTTTCAAATCAATAGCAAGCTGTTCAACTATTTTTGCACCCCAACCTCCTTCTTTTTCTTGGATTGCAATAACATTACCAATTTCCCAATATATGCTTACTAGCTCAGTATTTACAGCTAAAGCAGCCTTTATTTTGGCTCTCTTAATCTTATCCTTTAACTGATTAAGAATTGTAGAATACGCTGTAAGTTGCTTACCATCCATACCCAATAGAATTAAGATTCTTTCTAATTATATTATCTAAATCTGAAGCTTTATCCATTTGTTCTTTGAGCGTTGAAGTAAGGTGTTTCATTTTATCTTCAAAAAACAATCCATCATCTATAGCTTCAACAAAATCAATATATCTGCCAGGAGTGAGTATATAATTATTTTTGCGAACATCTTCAATTGTGGCACTTTTACATAAACCAGCTATATCGCTATATTGTTCTTTATATGCTTTCCCTCGCCAATTATGATATAATTCAGCAACTTTCTCAATATCATTATCATTCAGTTCCTTTTGTTTTCGGCTAATCATTGAACCTATTTCACGAGCATCAATAAACAAAATTTGGTTGCTTCTATTGCGATGTTTCGTTGTCTCTGTTTTATTCCTTGCCAAAAACCACAAACAAGCAGGTATTTGAGTATTATAAAACAATTGAGATGGCAAAGCAACCATACAGTCAACTAAATCATTTTCAATCAATTCTTTCCGTATTTGCCCTTCAGTAGAAGTATCGCTACTCATACTACCATTTGCTAATACTACTCCAGCAGTTCCATAAGGAGCTAGTTTGCTAATGAAATGTTGTAACCAAGCGTAGTTCGCATTACCAGTAGGAGGAATGCCATATTTCCACTTATGTGTTTCAGTTTTATTAATATTGTAATCGCTAACATTAAATGGTGGATTTGCAATAATATAATCAACCTTTAATTCGGGAAATCTATCATTCATCAATGTATCTCCCAATTCAATCTTTGCATCAATTCCACGAATTGCCAAATTCATTTTAGCAAGTTTATAGGTTGTGGGGTTACTTTCTTGTCCAAAAATTGAAATTTTACCTTTTCGGTGTTCGTGAAGTTCAATAAACTTTTCGCTTTGTACAAACATTCCACCGCTACCACAACATCCATCGTACACACGTTTTTCAGGTTCGGGTGCAAGCATTTCAACTAATAGTTTTACAATACTTTGAGGGGTATAAAATTGTCCACCTTTTTTACCTTCAGCATCGGCAAATTGTCCAAGGAAATATTCAAAGACAAAACCTAAAACATCTTTGCCTTTTCCATTTCCGTTGTTACTTAATGTAATAGAGCCTATCATATCGATAAGTTCACCAAGCCTTTGTTTATCTAATGATGGACGAGCATAATCTTTAGGCAAAACACCTTTCAAAATAGCATTATCCTTCTCAATAGAATCCATTGCATCATCAATATCTTTACCTATGGTTGGTAATTTTGCCCTACCCTGCAACCATTTCCATCGTGCTGAAGGTGGAACATAAAAGACACGTTCTGCTGTATATTCATCTTTATCTTCGGGATCAGCTCCAGTTTTGTCTTTTTCTTCGATGAGTTTATTATAAAGCTCATCGAATGCATCTGAAATATATTTTAGAAAGATTAACCCAAGTACAACATGTTTGTACTCCGCTGCATCCATATTATTGCGAAGTTTATCGGCAGCACTCCAAAGTGTTTTTTCTAATTCTTGATTATCGGTCATATTTGCGTAATAAGTCGCTAATATAACAAAATTACGGTGGCATTAGTAAAGTTTATGAAGCTTTTTTTATTGAACAAACTATTAAATAATACTATTTAAAATCTTTTGCCAACTTTACTTTTCCGTTGAGAGTATTTAAATAATTCAAAACGTTAGTTACTTCAGTCTTCATTAATTCTAATTTAAATTTATCTAAAGAATTAAAGTTTGAGTTTCTTAAACCTTTTTGATAATTCAAGATTTTAATTTTACTCTTCGAAACCAATAAAAATTGGTAATCAGTAATGGTTTTATTCCTTTCCATAAAACTAAAATGTAATAAGTTCAAGTTGTTCGTTTAAATACTTTATTAATGCTTCATCCATACCATCCATACTTTCAACATATGGAATACTAATTCTATCGTAAAAGATTGGTAATGCTCCATTTGTAAGTTCTTCTAAAAGCATTTTACGTTTTGGTGATTTGCAAATTTTATGATTTAGTCCAGGTACTTCATCCAACATCGATTCTACATATTCCGATATAGAATTTTCAATCCCTAAAAATAACGCTTCTGATCTCAAATCTTCAGGACTTGGATAATTTGCCATAAGTCCTGCCCTATATGCACTTTCAGCTGTATCAACACGACCAATAATAAATTCTTCCAACTCATTTTTGCTGTCAAGAAAATGATATAATTCATTATTCTCATTAAGTGGAAAATCCAGTCAAACTGACCACCTAATTCCGGACTAAACTGACCACCGTTATCCGGATCAAACTGACCACTTCTATCCGGAGCAAATTGACCACCTGAACGAGCGTTTTCTCATGTTAAAAA